>Ga0210394_10001068_pt1 | contig 46956 bp, 49 predicted proteins | sample IncBWC12MmetaG_FD_160121 | JGI IMG/M metagenome (GOLD analysis project Ga0210394, IMG submission 160121) | Forest soil microbial communities from Barre Woods Harvard Forest LTER site, Petersham, Massachusetts, United States - Inc-BW-C-12-M | ecosystem: Environmental > Terrestrial > Soil >...
CGCAATGCGAGCCCGAATCGGCCTCGCCGCCGCCATGATAGCCGGATCAGCCGTGCTTGAGGGGCGTCAGGCTTTTGACTTCCCACTTGCCGTGGTCGGTGCGGCAGGCCTCGCCCTGCAGCCAAGCCTCCGATCCCGCATGCACGTAGCTCGCCAGGAAATCGCGGCAGGTGAAGCCGCCATCGCTATAGGCCGCGGCGAGCGGGGTGATATTGCCCCCGGCGCCGGTATGCGGATTTTCCCAGGGCACGCTGGCGTCCTTGCCGCCGCGGGTCAGCGCATCGGCGGCGACGGCGCGCGCATAGGCGAGGTCGATCTCGGGCGGCCCGCTCGCTTGCGCTGGCCCGCTCTGGTCCGCCGCGCGCGTGACGGAGGCGGTGGCCTCGGCGTCGGCGTCGCCCTTCGAGAACATCGAGGAGAGCTGATAGGAGCAGCCGGCCAGCGCGAACCCGCAGAGCACGGCCGCAAACGCCGCAAACCGCCGTAAGCCCCCGTGTAGGCGCAGCGCCGCGGTTCCACTATATAGAGACTGGCGGTTTCTTTCCCGACCGGCCGGCGCAAGCACTTGAGTACCCCGAGAATGCCCGACGCAGCCTCGATAGAACACCCGGCAGGGTTAACGGCTGGTGACTTCACCGATCACGACGAGCCGCTGCGCCTGTTCGCCGACTGGTTCGCCGAAGCCAAGCGCTCCGAGCCGGTCAACCCGGAAGCCATGGTGCTGGCGACCGTCGATGCCGACGGGCTGCCAAATGCGCGGATGGTGCTGCTGAAGGGCTTCGATGAGCGCGGCTTCGTGTTCTACACCAATCTCGACAGCGTGAAGGGCCAGGAACTGGCGGATGCGCCGAAGGCGGCGCTGACCTTCTACTGGAAATCGCTGCAGCGGCAGGTGCGGCTGCGCGGCACTGTCGCGCCGGTTTCCGCCGCCGAGGCCGACGCCTATTTCGCCACGCGCTCGCGCATGGCGCAGATCGGCGCCTGGGCGAGCAAGCAATCGAGCCCGCTCGAAAGCCGCTTGGCCTTCGAGAAGGCGGTGGCGATCCACACCGCGAAGTTCGCGGTCGGGCCGGTGCCGCGCCCGCCGAATTGGTCGGGCTATCGCGTGGCGCCGCAGGAAATCGAGTTCTGGCAGGAGCGGCCGTTCCGCCTGCATGATCGCGTCGCCTTCACGCGCGCCAGCGCCACCACACCGTGGAGCAAGACGCGGCTTTATCCATGAGCGCGACCCGGAAAGCTGGAATCCGGTTTGCGGAAAAGATCATGCGCGAGCAAAGCTAGCGCAGATTCGAGACAGAGAGACGATGGCAACGACCAACCAGCCGCGCCGCACGCTCCTCCTTACCGGAGCGAGCCGCGGCATCGGCCACGCCACGGTCAAGCGTTTCTCCGCCGCCGGCTGGCGCGTCATCACCTGCTCGCGGCACCCGTTCCCGGAGAATTGTCCGTGGGAGGCCGGGCCCGAGGACCACATCCAGGTCGATCTGGCGAGCCCGGAAAGCACCGCCGAGGCGATCGAGGAAACCAAGCGCCGGCTCGACGGCGAGCTGCACGCGCTGGTCAACAATGCGGCGATCTCGCCCAAGACCGGGAACGGCCAGCGGCTCGGCTCGATCGACACGCTGCGCGACGACTGGCATCGTGTTTTCCAGGTGAATTTCTTTGCTCCGATCATGCTTGCGCGCGGCCTCCTCGACGAGCTCAAGGCGGCCAGGGGCTCCGTCGTCAACGTCACTTCGATCGCCGGCTCGCGTGTGCACCCGTTCGCCGGCGCCGCCTATGCGACCTCGAAGGCGGCGCTCGCGGCCCTGACCCGCGAGATGGCCGCCGATTTCGGCTCGCTGGGCGTCCGCGTCAACGCCATCGCCCCGGGCGAGATCGACACCGCCATGCTCTCGCCGGGCACGGAAAAGATCGTCGAGGTAATCCCGATGCATCGGCTCGGCACGCCCGACGAAGTGGCGAAGATTATTTACGTGCTGTGCACGGAGACCTCCTCCTACGTCAACGGCGCCGAGATCCACATCAATGGCGGCCAGCACGTGTAGCCGAACCGAACTGATGAGCAGGTGAAATGACCAGTGAAGAAACCAACTATCTGAGCGCCGCGTCTTTCGTCGATAGCGGCGACCCGGCGATCCGCGCCTTCGCGCACCAGGCGGCAGGCGGCGCGCAGACGGCCAAGGACAAGGCGCTGGCGCTCTACGGCGCCGTGCGCGATTCGATCCAATACGATCCCTATGTCGATTTTCTCGACCCCGCCGTGTTCCGCGCGAGCGACGTGCTGCGCGCCGGCAAGGGCTTTTGCGTCGGCAAGTCGGCGCTCTTGACCGCCGCCGCTCGCGCCGCCGGCATCCCGGCGCGCCCCGGCTATGCCGATGTGCGCAACCACCTGACCTCGAAGCGACTGCAGGATCTGGTCGACGGCGACATCTTCTATTGGCACTCCTACACCGAGCTCAACATCGACGGAAAATGGGTCAAGTGCACGCCGGCCTTCGACGCCGCCTTGTGCGCGCGGGCGAAGATCGCGCCGCTCGACTTCGACGGCGTCAATGACAGCCTGTTCCATCCCTTCGATCCGGCCGGACGCCGGCACATGGAATACCTCAAGGACCGCGGCGCATTCCCCGACGTGCCGTTCGCGACGATCATCGCGGATTTCAAGAAATTTTATCCCAAACTCGTTGCCGCCAGCCCGGCCGCCGCGAGCTTCCGCGACGAAGTCACGACCTGATCCGAGTTGGCGGCGGCCGTCAGGCGGCTCGCTCGTTATGTTTCAAGTTTGCTTCTGCGCCCGCCGCTTCTGCTCGGCCCGGCGCGCATGCAGGATCGGTTCGGTATAGCCGTTCGGCTGCGCCGTTCCCTTGAACACAAGATCGCACGCCGCCGCGAAGGCGACGGAATTCTCGAAATGCGAGGCCATCGGCGCGTAGTGCGGATCGCCGGCGTTCTGCCGGTCGACCACGGCGGCCATGCGCTGCATCGTCTCCATCACCTGGCGCTGCGAGGTGATGCCATGGCGCAGCCAATTGGCGATGTGCTGGCTGGAAATGCGCAAGGTCGCGCGGTCCTCCATCAGGGCCACGTTGTTGATGTCGGGGACCTTCGAGCAGCCGATGCCCTGGTCGATCCAGCGCACGACGTAACCGAGGATCCCCTGCGCGTTGTTGTCGAGCTCCTGCTGGACTTCCTCCGGCGACCAGTTGACGCCGTGGGCGACCGGCACGGTCAGGATATCCGCGAGGCTCGCGCGCGGGCGCGACGCCAGCGTTTCCTGGCGCCGCGCGACGTTCACCCGGTGATAGTGCGTCGCATGCAAGGTCGCCGCGGTGGGCGACGGCACCCACGCGGTATTGGCGCCGGCCTCGGGCTGGGCGATTTTCTGCTCGAGCATCGCCGCCATCAGGTCGGGCATCGCCCACATGCCCTTGCCGATCTGGGCATGGCGGGGCAGCCCGCAGGCGAGGCCGATATCGACGTTCCAGTCCTCGTAGGCCTTGAGCCAGGGCTGTTTGCGCATCTCGGCCTTGCGGATCATCGGTCCGGCTTCCATGGCGGTATGGATCTCGTCGCCGGTGCGATCGAGGAAGCCGGTATTGATGAAGAACACCCGCGATTTCACCGCGCGAATGCATTCCTTGAGGTTCACCGTCGTGCGCCGCTCCTCGTCCATGAGGCCGAGCTTGATGGTGTTGCGGGCAAGCCCGAGCATATCCTCGACGGCGGCGAACAGATCGTCGGCGAATTTGACCTCTTCTGGCCCGTGCATCTTCGGCTTGACGATGTAGATCGAGCCGGCGCGGCTGTTGCGCGTTGCGCGTTCGCCCTTGAGATCGTGAAGCGCAATGAGACCGGTGATCGCCGCATCGAGAACGCCTTCCGGAGCAGGATGTCCGTCGCGGTCGAGAACGCCGGTATCCGTCATCAGATGACCGACGTTGCGGATCAGCATCAGGCTGCGGCCGGGAAGCGCAAGCGCGCGGCCGTCCGGCTGCGTGTAAATCCGGTCCGCGGCGAAACGGCGGGTGACCGGCTTGCCGTCCTTCTGGAAAACCTCGACCAGCGTTCCCCGGCAAAGACCGAGCCAGTTGCGGTAGGCCGCCACTTTGTCGAACGGATCGACGGCGGCGATCGAATCTTCCAGGTCCATGATCGTGGTGAGCGCCGCCTCGAGAACGACGTCGGCGACGCCGGCGGCGTCGTCATGGCCGATCGGGTGCGCACGATCGATCACGATCTCGATGTGCAGGCCGTTGTTCACCAGCAGGATTGCCTCGGGCGCGTCGGGGCGGCCGCGATAGCCGCGCAGCTTCCCCGGTTCCACGAGGGCGGTCGACCTTCCGTCGCCGAACTCGACTGCGAGCGTCCCGTTTTTGATCGCGTAAGCGCGGGCCTCGGCGTGCGAGCCCGCGGCCAGCGGCGCGGCCGCGTCGAGGAAATTCCGCACCCAGGCGATGACGCGCTTGCCTCGCTCCGGATTGTAGCTCTTGCCCGGCGCCGCAGCGCCCTCGCGCGGGATGGCGTCGGAGCCGTAAAGCGCGTCGTAGAGCGAGCCCCACCGCGCGTTGGCGGCATTGAGCGCGTATCGCGCATTGCTGATCGGCACGACGAGCTGCGGCCCGGCGATGGTGGCGATTTCTTCGTCGACATTGGCGGTGTCGACTTTGAAGTCTGGTCCCTCGGGCACGAGATAACCGATCTCGACGAGGAACTCCCTGTGCGCGGCCGCGTCGAGGGGGCGTCCGCGGCGTTCGCGGTACCAATTGTCGATCTGTTCCTGCAGCGCGTCGCGGCGCTCAAGCAGGGCGCGATTGAGCGGAGCAAAGCGGTGAATGATGCGCTCGAGCGCCGGCCAGAATGAGGCCACCTCGATCCCGGTGCCGGGAAGCGCCTCATCGACGACGAAGTCATGCAGGATCTTGGCGACCTTCAGGCCGGCAACGGATACACGCTCGACATCGGACATCCGCACGGTTCCTCAGGTTTCGCGCTTGCGCCACAAATTTCGGGCAGCGGCTACAATATCGGATCGGATCGGGAATAGCACAGGCCTGCTCCGCACAATAATCGCGCCGGCGCAATTCAACAGGCCTCGCGACCTTGCTACAATCCCGCTCGCGGACCAATCGGCGACGGCGAGAGCGACGGGCGATCGGCGCGTCCGGCGGAACCTACTTGGATAGGAAAAAAGGCGGTCGTGATGCAGCAGGATCAGGAAGTGAAAATGTATTCGGACTTCAAGAGCCCGTACGCGTTCCTGGCATTCGATCCGGCATTTGCGCTCGAGGACAAATACCGCGTCAAGCTCAAATGGAAACCGTTCCAGCTGCGGCTGAAGGGCAAAGGCGAGCGCAGCCAATACTCCGAATACAAGGTGAAATACTCCTACCTGGACGCGCGGCGTTGGGCGAATATGCGCGGCGGACTGATGCTCCGTGGCCCGCTGAAGATCTTCGACACCGGGCCGGCGCTGATCGGCGGGCTTTACGCCGAGAAGCACGGGAAGCTGCGCGAATACGGCAACAAGGTCTTCGAGCTGTTCTTCAAGCGCGAGCTCGCGGCCGACGAGGCCGACGCGATCGCCGCGCTGATCGCCGGCCTCGGCCTCTCGGACCAGGGCTACCGCAACTTTCTCGCCGCCGACGGCGCCGCCGAATACGAGCGCGCCCAGGACGATGCGGTCGCCGACCAGGTGTTCGGCGTGCCCATGTTCTTCTTCGCCAACGAGCCGTTCTGGGGCTACGACCGCATGGGTCTCCTCGAACAGCGATTGACCGAGGCCGGGCTCAAGCGCAGCGAGCCGCTCAAGCAGGCGGTGTAGCGACGCCGCAGGCGATCATGGCGCGCCCGCCGCGTTCAGGCGACAACTTCGATGACGCCCATCATGCCTTTGTCTTCGTGATCGACCGCGTGACAATGGTAGACAAATCGCCCGACGATCACGGGATCGGTGAACGGGATGACGACCTTGAGCGTAGCCGGCCCTTGGTCCGTTGCCGGCGGAACCGAAAAAGTGTCGTGCAGACTGTCGTCGTTCCATGGAACGCCGCCGACTTCCGTCACCAGGAAGGGTGTCTGGTGGATGTGGAAGCTGTGATACTGCTGATCGGTATTGACCACCGTCCACTCTTCGGTATCGCCGAGCCGGACGGTCTGGTCGGTGCGGGCCTCGTCGATCACGCGGCCGTCGATCATGAACACCTTGCGGTCGGCGGTGCGCGAATAGACCAGCGTGCGGCGTCGCGCGATGGGCGCAGCGCGAATGTCGTCGATCCATTGCGGTCCGGCGACACGCTGGCGCAAGATTTCGTCCTCGAGCGCCGCGCCCGGCGACGAGCCGCTGGAGGTGATGACCGCCAGTTGCAGCACCGGTGCCGGCGGCCGCCAGGCTTCGTTCTGGAACGAAATCGTCCGCATCGGGTATTCGCCCGCCGCCGGACCGACGGCAATGGCGTCAATCCGCTCACCCGGACCGACGAAGAACTCGGTCATCTTGCGCGGCTGTGACAGCGCGTGCCCGTCGGTTGCCACGACGAAGAGCGACACACCCTCGACCCGGAATTTGTAGAATTCAGACGCCCCGATGTGGGCGATGCGCCAGAACTGCATCTCGCCGGAGCGCATTGCCACGGTGGGATTGATCTGACCATTGAGCGACGCCAGCTGGCGGTCGTCGGCGAGCTTGGCGTGTTTGATAAGAAAGAAACGTTCCGGCAAGCCGCGCAGCACCGGGAAGAGCTGCTCGATGCCGTCGACGACAAGAGCGCCGGACATGCCGCCGAGGATCTGATCGTTGACGAAGCCGTGCGCGTGCGGGTGGTACCAGAACAAGCCGGGACCTTGCCGGCCAGACGCCGGGATCCGCACCTCGTATTGGAATGTTTCGCCGGGGTGAACGTGGACGAAGACGTTGTCACTCTTGCCCTGCGGCGACACGCTCATGCCGTGATAGTGCAGGTTCGACGGCGTATCGGGCAGATTGTTGCGGAACGTGATCCGGAGCGTGTCGCCGAGGCGCGCCCGTAGCGTCGGCGGCACATAGGCGCCGTTGTAGAGCAGCCCGGGAAACGCGTGCTCGCCGAGGCGCACCGGGCCGGGCGCCGCGGTAATCGTCGCATCGAGGACGCCGTTGGCGCTGCGCAACTCGGCCGGCTGCACGAGCGGCTCGGGCGTTGACGCTTCAGCCCGCGAACGCACCGGAGCGGCGAGCATCGACAGGCCAGGCGACAACACCCTTGCGACCGCCGCCGCCTTTCCCAAGCCGCTCGCGGCCTTGAGGAAGGAGCGCCGGTCGAGCCTCGAGGTCGAGGAACGGTCCATTGCGTCACTCCTCACACGCATCGCTGCCGAAGAAGAGACTACGCGATCAATCGAGCTACGCCAGACACTTTTACGCCCGCGCGGCGAATGGTAGCGACGGCGTCGAAGCAGCCCGTATTTGCAGCGAATTGGGGCCGTCCCGTGCCGACGGTCACCAACGGCCGTCCCTATTGCACTCCCGATGCAAATGTCGTCCAAGAGATCGAGGGTCGGCAAAGCAGGTCGCAGAATTTCCCGATGCCCCATCTGCCGATGCTCAAAGGCTACCGCGCGCTCGATATCGGGCAGTTCGTCGCCGGGCCGACTTGCGGGCGTATCCTGGCGGAGCTCGGCGCCGAGGTGATCAAGCTCGAGCTGGCGCCGTTCGGCGATCGCGGGCGTTTCTCCGGCGACAGACCGCGCGATCCGGCGCTGCAGAAATCGTCGCAGAGCACCTATAATTTCCAGCACAATCATTCGAAGAAATCGCTCGCCGTCGACATCAAGCAGCAGCGCGGCCGCGCGCTCGTCCACGCGCTCGTCGGCAAGAGCGACGTGGTGGTGGAGAATTTCGCACCGGGCGTCATGGCGCGCGCCGGCCTCGGTTACGACGCGCTGTCGCGGATCAATCCCAGGCTGATCATGTGCTCGATCTCGCTTGCCGGCCAGTCGGGGCCGCTCAGCGGCAAGCCCGGCTTCGACTATATCGCCGCCGCCTATGCCGGGATCACCGCCGCCATCGGCGAGCGCGACCGCGCCCCGGCGCAACTGCCGATGGCGATCAGCGACTACGCGACCGGCGTGACCGCGGCCATGGCGGTCGGCTTTGCGCTCTTGCACCGCGAGCGCACCGGCGAGGGTCAATTGATCGACTGCTCGCTCCTCGACACCTATTTCAATATGCACGAGGTCAACGTACCCAAGGCCTCCTTGCGCGGCGAGCAGTTTCAACCGGCGCGGATGGGTTCGCTGCATCCCGACGGCGGCCCGACCGGCGTGTTCCGCTGCCGCAACGATGAATTCATCGCCATCATGGTGCTGCCCTATCAGTGGCCGCAGCTCCTCAAAGCCATGAACATGCCGCAGCTCGCGGAGGACGCCCGCTTTCGCGATGCCCGCGCCCGGCGCGACAACAACGAAGCGCTGGCAGCGATCATCGAGCAATGGCTTTCGCGCTTTCCCGGCCGCGCGGAGGCGATCGCGGCCCTGGAAGCGGAACGCGTTCCCTGCGCGCCGGTGCTGAACCTGCACGAGGCAATCGCCCATCCGCATCTGCGCGAGCGCGGCACCGTGCGCCGCGTCGCCGACGACACCATCGGCGCGTTCGACATTCCCGGCCTGCCGGCAAAGTTCTCGCGCTGGCCCGCGGCAACCGCGCTGGCGGCCGATCGCCTGGGCGAGCACAATGAGGAAATTCTGCGCCAGGTCCTCGGGCTGAGCGATGCGGAGATCGGAGAGCTCTATCTGGACAAGACGATCGTTCGCGATCCGCTGCTCGACGGCGAGCCGCGACGGTCGGAGCGAAACAAGGACGCCGGCTAGGCGCCCATCCTCCACGGATCACGGCAAGCGCTGGACCGGCGGCGGCAGCCAGCTCCCGGCAATGACGCTGCGCGACGGGCCGTAGAGCCGCAGCATGAGATTGAACGGCCCGCGCGGCGCCGGCAGCCAGTTGGTCTGTTTCTCGCCGCCGGGATCGGCGGCGGAGATGACGATGTCGAGCGAGCCGTCGCTATTCGCCGCGGGCCCGTCGCGATCGCCGATGGCGAAGCGATTAAGCGCATTGGCAACGGGATAACCCTCGCCGTCATAGAGCGTGATCGACCAGAACGCGCTCACCGGCGGCAGTCCGTCCTTGGCGAAATGAATCAGATAATCGTGGGCGCCGTCGAGCGGTTGGCCGTCACCATCGACCGATGTTGCAGGATAAACGGCGTCCTCAGGCAAGTTAGCTCCCAACAATGTGCGCGCAACGATGGCGCGCTTGAGATAGCTCGCACCGTAGACTCCGATCGTATCGGTGCTGATCTGCCAGCCATTGACCTGCCGGCCGATATGCGGCGCCCGCTCGGTCATGAGCTTCGACGCATCGGCGGCAGCACGCTCGAGCGCCTTTTGGATCGCCGGCGCGGCAGCATTGAAATCGAAGGCGGTGCCGTATTTAAGACCGATGCGTTGCGTGCGCGCGAGGATCGGTTGATCGACCGGGTGCGGACCCTGTCGGCGCAACAGGTCCATGGCTATCGTGAAGAATCGCGCCGTCGGCATCGCGCCGAGCTGGCGCAGCGGCGGCGTGGTCATATCGATCCCCGGATCGAATGTCGGCGCCGGCGGACGAACGGCGTCTCCCGTTTGCGACAGCGCCCGCACATGGAAACCGTCCTGAACCGTGTGAACCGCCGGATAATCCTTTGTCCCATTGGTCTGCGTCCGCCCGATGATCCACACAATGGGCGTCGGCGCATCGATCCGCTCGACGCCGCCGGGCAGACGACCCTGCCAGCCCGGCGGAACGAGCGCGTAGTCTCCGGCCGCCGTGCCGGTGGTGCGCTTGCCGACGACGGCGAAGACGTCGGTCCACATGTCGAGCATCGGCAGCAGGTAATAACGTCCGGCGGTATCCGGCACCGAAACGATCATCGGCTCCTTCGACAGATCGAGCCACGCCGACGAGTAGAGCGTATCGAAATTCGGCCTAACCACGAATCTGAAGCTTGCCGGCGGAAACGCGCGCAGGTGCCCGAACGCATTCATCGGCGCCCGGGTCGTCGGCTTGCCCGGTTCGACATTGGTCGCCTGCGCGCGTGTGATTTCCATCAGCACGAGCGGATAGAGATAGAGGTAAGCGTCGAGGCCGGTCTCGTAAGCGTCCTCTCCCGAGATCGCTTCGCCGGCGCGCGCCGGCGCCGCGGCATTGCCGCACAGAGCGACGGCGGCGACCGCGAGCAATGCGAGCGCACCGCGGATCGGCAACGGGCGCATGATTGTCATTCCGTTCGAGCCTCTAAATCCCTATTGGTAGAATTCCGGCGCGTGGCGGCGAGCATCGCTCGATGGCTTGTCGTGATTGATCCAGAGTTGCGCGTGCTTCTCCTCCAGGACCCGCGCGATTTTTTCCATCGAAGCCGACGATTGGGCTTTGTCGTAGTTGAAATTGGGAACCCGCCGGTCGTCCCAGTTCGACTGGAAATGCACGGCGTCGCCCGACAGTACGACATAACCGGTCTTCTGCAGATGAACGAGCAGCGACTGGTGTCCGGGCGTGTGGCCCGGCGTCGACAAGATGGTGAGACTGCCGTCGCCGAACAGATCCTTGTCGCCGTCGAGAAGCTGCGTCTTGTGCTCGGGGTTGAACAGTTTCAGCGGCAGCTTGAGGCCATACTCCCACTCGGCTTTCTGGATGATCAGGGTCGCGTCGGGGAACTCCTCGACATTGCCGGCATGATCGGGGTGGGCATGCGAGATCGCGAGATAACGCACATCCGCGGGCTTGACGTTGAATGCCGCAAGCGCCGCCATGAGAGTTTGCGCGCGATGCCACGTCTCGCGGAGCGCCGGGACGGCCTGGCCCTCCGGGAGCGCGGCGAGGCGGTCGGTGATGCCGGTGTCCCAAAGCAGATAGCCCTCGCTGCTATGATGAATGAGATAGCAATTGTCGGAGAGATCGATCGGCACGCCGACATTGACACCGAGCGACCAAAGCGACTGGTCGGCCGCGTGCGCCCAACCGCAATCGATGACGTAGAGCCGGTCGACCTCACCCGCCCGCGCACTCGCCGCGAAGACGAGCAGGAGCGCCGCCAAGAACGCTGCCGCGAGGGCGCGCAAGGCGGCGCTCGTTGCAAGTTTCTCGCAAGCCGCCATCGGCGTTCCGGTCATTGTTGCTTGCGGCCGTTCTTCTGACCGGTCCACAGCGACTGCCAAATCATGTGGGCTTGTGCACATAGCCGTAGCGCAGATTGGTGCGCGAGGGTTCGCCGCGCTCGTAGGCTTCCTTCATCTGCGTAAAGCGATCCGGCCGGCCGAGTTCGGCCTTCTTGTTGTAGCCGAAGATGCGCAGCCCGTTTTCGCCGAGGATGGCGTTCTTCACCGGGCCGTCCGCCGCCCCGAGCGGCGCGAAGCCGTATTTCTTCTGCATCTCGTCCGGGATTTCGAGCCGGCGCATCGCTTCGATCTGCCACTGCGGCGAGCCGGTCCACACCGAATCGGTGCCCCAGATCACGTGATCGGCGCCGAGCCCCTTGATCAACGTGCCCATCATCGCGGCGGCGAGGACCGGCTGGGCGATGACCGTCCAGGCGAAGATCGCGCCGAGATCGCCGTAGACATTGGTCACGCCGTATTTTTCCGGAATCTCGGCAAGATCGCTGAGCCAGGACAGACGCCCGGTCTGCTCCCACTCGTCCATGCCGTCGGTCGGCGGACCGCCGAGGTGACGGTAGCCCGAGTGGTAGATGGCGAAATTGAGCTGCGGCCAATCCTTGGCCGCCTTGCCGACATCGCCGACGGCGGCATGGACGGCAAGATGCGGCAGCGCCTTCTCGGCGAACATCGGAAACAGGCCCTTGTGAATGCACACGTTCTTGATGCCGGCCTTGGCCGCCTTCTCGTAGAACGGATACATCAGCTTCTCGTCATCGAGCCGATAGGCATAGTGGCCGCCGTGCCTGATGATGACGTCGCCGATCGTGTAACCCTTCCAGCCGTCGGGCTTGTGCACCTCGATCGCCTGGTCGATGCCTTCGAGCCAGCCGGGCTGGCCGGGCGTAATCGTGTAGTGCGCCAGCATGCGCCTTGAGCCGGCTTCGCTGTTGACCCTTTCGCGCGCCTTGAACACCGCTTCCTGCGGCAGCAGCCAGTCTTCCGGCGCGTCCGAGGGCGCATTGGTCAGCAGCGCCACCTTGGTGTCGCTGTCGAGGTAGATTTCCTTGAAGAAGTTATCGAACTTGAGATCGGCGATCGTCGGCTCGCGGCCGACGAGATCTTTGTTCCATCCGAGCTTGGTAACCAGCGCCCGTTGCCACATCAGGCCGCCGACACGCGTGGGATCACCGACGGTCGGGGACGGGTCGTCGCGAATGAAATGGGTATGGGCGTCGAAGATCATCTGTCCCTTGAGCGTGGCGGCGCGTTCGGCCGCGAGCTCGGGAGTGGCCGCTTCCGCCTCGGTGACCGAGAACAGCGGCCCGTAGACCTTGTTCATCACGTAGTAGGAGGCCGCCATGCCGGCCGCAGTCTGGAAAAATCGTCTTCGGCTGACGCCCTGCTTCGCGGCGAGCGATGAGCCCAGCTCCTTGAGCCGCGCCTCCACTTCGCGTTGCTGGTCGGTCTGCGGCGCCGGCAGATACTCGTCGCTGGAGACGATCTGGGTCGGGATCGGCGCCGCGAACGGCGCCTCTTCCGCCGGCAACACATCCTTCATCTGCTCAGGGCCGATGGCGCGCATATCGCTTTCTTCCATTGCTGCCGGCCGGGCCGAGGCACGAAGCGCGTGCGTGCTGGCGCACACGCGCTCGCACGTCAGCTCGCGATCAGTATTCGACCTTGACCGTGACGGTTTTGCTCGGCTCGCCGACCTCGAATGACGCTTTGCTCCAGAACGGCGGAGACAAAATCTCGCGCGCGTTGTTGGAAACGCCGTAGCCCTCCGTCGGCGCACCGGTAACGTCGGCGTCCAGCTTCCCGTTGTTGTTCTCGTCATGATAGGCGGTCACCGCGTAACGACCCGGCGGCAGGTTGTGGACGGTGAAACTGACCGGCCCCTGCTTCGCCTTGATGCGAAATGCCGCGAAAACCTGCTCGGGCTTCGGGAAGCCGCTCTCGCTGGCGAAAATGCCGGCCGCGATCGAGCCGTTGGCGTTTCGCGCTCCGTCGATCGTAACGGTAAGCTCGGCCGCGCTCGCCGCAGTCAACCCTGCGGCTGTCAGCAGCGAGAGATGGATCGAAGCCGCAATGACCAGTTTGCGCATTTTTTCCTCCGTTCGCATCAATCGAGTGAGCATTTGCGCAACGACGGGCGCCCGAGTGCGCGCGCGTTGCCCGGCGCGCTCAGGCCGGCCGGCTCGCCGGCATGGGCAAACCGACGCTCCGCGTTGTCCCACTACGCCCTACGCTACGCTTGAGCTGCCACAGCGATACGCCGTGCAGGATCAACGAGAGCGGCACGGCAAAGGCGGGAACCATGACCAGCGGGTAGACGAGCGGCCGCGGCGCTATTCCGAGCCGCCCGGTCGAAGCCAGGAAGCCGAGCGTGATCGCGACCACGAGATCGAGAATGCCGAGCATGTTCCAGCCTACGGCGATCGCGCGTCCGCTCTCCTCGTAGCGGGCGAGATAAAACGCGACCGGCAGGGCCAGGACCCCGACCGTGACGTCGCCGATCCCCGCCGGCAAGGCAAAGACCGGTGAGAGGTGGCCCAAGGCCAATTGAACCAGAAAGGCGCCGCCCAAAACCCGGTAGACCTGAAGGCCGACAAGCCAGCTCGGCGGCAGCGCGTCGAGCACCCCGGCGATTCGGCTCGAACGCATGAGCAGCACCAGGCCGACCGCGACCGGAACGACAATCGCAAGCGGCAGCACCGGGAACACCTGGAACGCGCCGGTCGGCGCAATGAGCCAGATCAGCGCGAACCAGGCGGATAAAGGAGCCGCGACCGCTGCCCATGTTCGCGTCCGTTGCGATGGGGCAACGCCGGCGCGCTCGAGGCCGCGCCAAAGCCCGAACAGCACCGCGCCGACAATGACGATGCGCACGGCGCCAGTGCTGCCGAGAACGTCGAGAAAGTTCGCCAAGCCATCGATAAAGCTCATGATATGCCTCCTCGCCAAGCGTTACTTGCAGCGAATGGTACTAGATGGTACCACAGCTATTAGGTACCATCTAGTACCGACGCCGCCGATTTACGCCCCGGCACGAAAAAGTGATATGAGCGGGTACGTCACGGTACCGGAGAGGAGATGGCATTGGCGCAGCGCAGGAAAACGGCCATGGCGCGCCGCGAACGGGAGCGACCGGCCAGGCCGGTACGCGAACGCGTCCTGTCGGCGGCGTTCGCAACCTTTCGCGACCGCGGCTTTGCCGGCGCGAGCACGCTCGAAATCGCGACCCGGGCCAAAGTGTCGAAACGCGAGCTTTACACGCTCTTCGACGACAAGCATGCGATGCTCAAGGCCTGCATCGCGGCGCGTGCCGCGCGCATGCGGGCGCCGTTGCAGTTGCCGGCGCCGCACACCCGCGACGATCTGGCGGCAACGCTGACCGCGCTCGGCGCTTCGCTGCTGCGCGGCACCTCGGACCCCGACGTGTTGGCGGTCTATCGCCTGGCCATCAGCGAGTCGGAAGGCGCGCCCGCGGTGGCGCGCACGCTCGATGCCGCAGGACGCCAGACCAATCGCGCCGCCGTGGTCAAGATGGTCGAGGAAGCCCAGGCGCACGGCATTCTGCGCGGCGGCGACGCCGCGGCGATGGCGGAAGTGTATTTCGGCGCGCTGTGGAATGATTTGCTGGTCCGCATGCTGTTGCGCGTCGCCGATCCGCCGACCGCCAAGGAAGCCGAACGCCGGGCGCAAGCCGCCGCCGAGCTATTCCTCACCGTCCACGCGCCGGCAGCGAGCACGCCGCCAAAATAGCTTCGGCGGAGAATGTAACCCTCGCCGGCCTCGCGGCGAATTAGGCCTGAGCGGCTCCGAGGGACCGGGCGTGGCACAAGCAAATGTGATATACGCGGCAGGGCGCAAGACGTTGCGCCTATTTCCTTTCCCGTGCTCGATTCCGCTCTCACCGGTGACGGCACCGCCGGCAGCGACGCCGCGGTCCGCCTATGCGATGATGAGCACCGAGCAGACCCGAACCGAGGCCGACGCGCGCCGATCGGCATTGATGGCCGCCGCGCAGTCAGGCGACCGCGTCGCCTACGAGACGCTGCTGCGCGATTGCGTGCCGTTCATCGTCGGCCTTGCCCGCCGCCGCGGCATCCCGGCCGACCGCGCTGACGACGTGGTGCAGGAGACATTGCTGACGCTGCATCGGGCGCGCGCGACCTACGATCCGCGGCGTTCTTTCGATGCCTGGCTGCGGGTCATCGTCGAGCGGCGCGCGATCGACCACCTGCGCCAGTTGCACCGCCGCGGGCGCGAAGTACACGCCCCGCACGCCTATGAAAGCCATGCCGACGAAGCCGTCGACCTTTCCGCCGGAATCGAGCGCGGGGAAAAAGCCAAGCGGATCGGCGCGGCGCTCGCACAATTGCCGCGGCGTCAGCGCGAGGCGGTGCACCATCTTTTGCTCGAGGAGCGATCGCTCGGCGAGACCGCCGGACTGACCGGCCGCAGCAAAGGATCGCTGAAGGTGAATTTGCATCGGGCGCTGAACGCCCTGCGCCTCAAGATCGACCGCGGAGATTGAAATGGACGGCTCGCATGACCGCCTGATCGGCGAATTGGCGGCAAATCTTGCGCCGGTGCGCCGCCTGCCACCGCCAGCTTTGCGCATGTTGCGCTGGCTCATCCTGGTGGCGGTGCTGGCTGCCGCGCTGGCGCTGTTCGCCGACCTGCCCGCGATGTGGCATCGCGTGACCGCGAGCACGGACATGGGGCTCGCGGCACTCGGCTCGATCGCCACCGCCGCGACGGCGGCGTTCGCCGCCTTTGCGCTCAACCTGCCGGATCGCTCGCGCGCCTGGGCGCTCTTGCCGCTGCCGGCGGCGGCGTTGTGGGTGGGAGCAAGCGGTCTCGGCTGCCTGCGCGCCTATGTGCTGCCGGGCACCCATGTCGCGGCGATCGGTGAGACGCGCGATTGCCTGCTGTTCATCATCGGCCTCTCGGTGCCGCTGTCGGCGGCGCTGATTGTCATGCTGCGGCGCGGCTATTCGCTGGCGCCGCCACTGACGGCGGCCATGGCCGGCCTCGCTGCAGCGGCCGCGGCGGCGACGCTGTTGAATTTCTTCCATCCATTCGACGCTGCGGCGACCGACCTTGCCGTGCACGCGGTTGCGGTGGCGCTGGTCGTCGGCGCGGCGCGGGTACTCGGCGGCCGGTTCCTGCAAAATTCTCCCGCCTTGCCTGTAACCGCAGCGCCCGCCGGTTCGAATTAGGGACGATGGGATCGATACCATCGTAACCTAACGGAGAACCAGGATGATCATCCGTTCGCGTCTACTCCTGCCGGTGGCCGCAGTCGCGCTGGCCTTTGCCTTCGCCGCGCCCGCCGCGTTCGCCGACGACATGTCCAAGGACGGCATGAAGAAGGACAGCATGTCCAAGGACAGCATGTCGAAAGACGGCATGAAGAAAGACAGCATGTCCAAAGACAGCATGTCGAAGGACGGCATGAAGAAGGACAGCATGTCCAAGGACAACATGTCGAAGTAATCATCCGCTGCCGAGCCGCGCCGGTCCGCGCGTTGGCGCGGCCCGGCGCACTCGGCGCCGTCCGGCTGCGCTGGCTTTCAATGTCCAATTCCCATAGTCTCGCGGCGGTGATGTCCTGCTGCCGGGGCCAGCCGCGATGGCTGATTACTATCCTGTTCTCGCCCGCGCGGTTTCGCGATTGTCCGAGAACAACGCCCGGACGCGGAACGAGCTATACGAACGCGCACGAGGCATCGTCCTTGAAGAGCTGCGCAAGCGCGACCCGGAGAAATTAGCGCCGGAGCAGGCGGCACTCGAAGCCGCGGTTCTCCGGCTGGAGGCGGAAGCCGCGGCCCCGCAAGCTTCGGTGCGCGCAGCGCCTGCTCCGCCGCAAGCTCCGGCGCGCGCCGCGCTGGCTCCCTCGTCAGCGCCGCCAAGCCGCCCCCCGGTGAACACCGCCGCGCCGGCCAAGACCGCTTCGCGTTATGTTTTCGGGATTTTCAGGACCCGACGGCCAGGCAAGCCGCGCGAAAAGCTCCCCGAGAAGCCGGCGCCGGCACCGGCGCGATCCGCGCAGCGCGCGGCAAGCAACAAACGGATACCCGATCCCGGCGAAGCCTTGGGCGGAGCGCTTAATTCGCTCACCGTCATGCTCTACGGCACCGCGTTCCTGGTCGCGGTCATGGCCGTCACCGGCGTCGTCTACGTCCGCGGCCTGATTTGGGTCGCCGAGGGCGTTGTCACTTATCCGGTGCTGCTCGTCGTAACCGCGACCGTGTTCGCTCTCTTGATCATCCTGCCGCGCGCCATGTTTCATAGCGCCTCGACCTGGACGACATTCAATTTCCTGTCGCGCCTTCTCTATTCGGCGTCACGCCGGGTATTTTAGGATTATCGGCGCCCCGCGCCGCTGCTGCGGTTCAACCACGAGCCGTGGTTGCTAGGCGTGCCGGACGGCTGCGAGAATCCTATCCGGCCGGTAAGGCTTGGGCACGAACTGGCTGCCGGGCGGCATTTCGCCCGCCCCAGGCGCGCCCTTCCCGGTCGCGATGATGATCCTGATCGGCGGCCACCTGCCCCGGACCGCCGCCGCCAACCTCAGTCCATCCATCGAGCCGGGCATGTTGATGTCAGTGATGACAGTGCGGATGTCGTTGCGCGACTCCAGCACCGCAATCGCTTCATCGGCACTGGCCGCCGCGATCACGCTGTAGCCCGCGTCTTCCAGGATTTCACCCAGATACTCGCGAAGCGGCTCCTCATCTTCCACCGTCAGAATGAACGTCATTGTGTCCTGGCCATCTGAAGAAACGGCCGTCGGATCAATCGGTTCCATAAAATAATTCGTCCGAGCTTCCGCGCGCGCGGCGATGCGGTCGAGCGCCCCGCAAAAGACCGGCAACCGGCTTCGTCCATGTCCGCAGTCTGATCTGGGTCGCCGAGGGCGATATGCGGGAGGCCGGACATACGCTGATTGCATTGCACGTTGGTTGTCTTTTCGTCGCAATCCCGCGATGTTAGGCCCGCGATAGGTGCCCTCTCTTCAGGGGCGCCGTCGACGGAGTAAAGTTCATTGATCGCGACCGGTACGCAATCTGGCTTGCCTCCCGTACCACAAGCGGTGGTTCAGGATTTGACTCGTGCCGCGATCTTTCTCGTTGTGACGGTCAACTCCGGCGGCGCGAGTCGTGAGGCAGTCCGATCGTTTTGCGGCGACCTCCCGGCATTGTTACGTGCAGTCGGCTTCCGCGATATCGAGGGAAACCTCTCCTGCGTGATGGGGATTGGATCGGAGGCGTGGGACCGGCTCTTTGGCCAACCGCGGCCCGCCGAACTGCATCCTTTTCGGGAAATCAAGGCCGGCTCGCGCCATGCCGTCGCTACACCCGGCGATCTCCTCTTTCACATTCGCGCCAAGCGCATGGATCTCTGTTTCGAGTTGGCGACACAAATCATGGCGCGGCTCGGCGAGGCGGTTACCCCGGTCGATGAAGTGCATGGTTTTCGCTATTTCGACGACCGCGATCTCATCGGCTTTGTCGACGGCACGGAGAATCCAACGGCGCAAACGGCCATCGATGCCGCTTATCTGGGCCCCGAAGATGCCCGCTTCGCTGGCGGCAGCTACGTGATCGTGCAAAAATACTTGCACGATGTGGCCGGTTGGAACGCACTGTCCACCGAAGCACAGGAACGCATTATCGGGCGCACCAAACTTTCCGACATCGAACTCGACGATGCCGTGAAGCCGACGTCCGCCCACAACGCACTAACGACCATCGTCGAGGATGGTAAGGAAATCAAAATCATTCGCGACAATATGCCATTTGGCCGCGCTGCCGAGAAGGAGTTTGGCACTTATTTCATCGGCTACGCGCGTTCGCCGCGAACGATCGAGCAGATGTTGGAGAATATGTTCATAGGTCGTCCTCCCGGAAATTACGACCGTTTGCTCGATTTCAGCTTTGCGCAGACTGGCAATCTGTTCTTCGTGCCGTCCGCGACCTTTTTGGAAAACGTCGGGGACGACGCTCCCCCGGCCGGGCAAACGCTTTCGGATACGCAGGCCCCGGCGGCACCGCAGGCAACGCCGAAACGCGACGGTTCGCTCGGTATCGGTTCGCTCAAAGGAGACCACGGCTCATGAATAACCTTCACCGCGAGCTTGCCCCGATATCCGACGCTGCCTGGTCCGAGATTGAGGAAGAAACGTCGCGCACCATCAAACGCTACCTCGCCGGCAGGCGCGTCGTCGACGTGCAGGGTCCAAGTAGCGTCGCCACCTCCGCCATCGGCACCGGGCATTTGCGCAATGTCGCGGCGCCAGGAGCCGGAATCCTGGCACGACAGCGCGAGGTCAACGCGCTCGTCGAGCTCCGCGTTCCTTTCGAGCTCGATCGCCGACAGATTGATGACGTGGAGCGTGGCGCCGACGATTCGGATTGGCAGCCGGCGAAAGATGCGGCGCGGCTTTTGGCCTTTGCCGAAGACCGGGCCGTCTTCGAAGGCTACGCCGCCGGCGGCATCGGCGGCGTCCGCGAGGGAACCAGCAATCCGGTGATGCCCCTTCCCGCCGACATACGCGGCTACCCGGACGCCATCGCCCAGGCGCTCAGTCAATTGCGGCTGGTCGGCGTCAATGGTCCGTATTCGGTATTGCTGAGTGCCGATGCCTATACCGGGCTGAGTGAAACGAGCGACCACGGCTACCCGGTCCTGGAGCACGTCAAGCGCCTCGTGGACGGACAAATCATTTGGGCTCCGGCGATTTCCGGCGCATTTGTGCTCACGACCCGCGGTGGCGATTTTGGCCTGTATATCGGCGAGGACGTGTCGATCGGCTACCTAAGCCATGATGATAAGACGGTCCGGCTTTACCTTGAGGAGACGTTTACCTTCCTCCTGCTGACAACGGAGGCGTCGGTTGCGCTGACCGCCCCCGAAGCCAAAGCCAAAGCCAAGACCTAATATCCGCTCGCGGGCCCTGCTGCAGCTCGCGGACCTCAGTCGCGCAGAAAATCCAGCACCGCGGTCTCGGCGAGCACCGCTTCGGGAATGCGGTGGCGCGCGCCGCGGTTTTGCTCCTCGGCGTTCTGCGTCGCCTGCAGGTAGGCGCCGAGATGGCGGGCGCGCTCGATGATGCGTTGGCCGACCGGCAGTCGCGCGGCCTCGAAGCGGCGTAGCGCCGTCTCGACATTGGCATCGGCGTCGAGCGCCTCGGCGAGCGCCTCAGCGTCGTCCGCCGCCTTGGAGACGCCGGCGCCGACATGCGGCCGCGCCACGAACGCGGCATCGCCGATGATGGCGGCGCGGCCGAAAGCGAGACGCGGGCTCGCCAGATCGTAGATCGGCTGCAGCAGCGGCTCCTCGATCAATCGCACCACGGCGCGGAATTGCGGCGCCAGCAGCCGCTCCGCCGCGGCGCGCATCGCGGCAATGGCGTCGCGGCGGATGAGCGGCGGCGGGATCGAGATCGCGTGGGTGACGCCGTGCTCGTCGGTCAAGAGCGCGGGAAGCTCGCTCTCCTCGTCGGCCGGGCGATACCACACGATGTTGTAGCGGCGCTGCCCGGCGCGGACACTGTCGCGGCCGGCGATCGGATAGCCGATGAACTGCTCGCCGGGCGGCAGGCTGAAGCTCATCGCTTCGAAAAGATCGGCGTGAATGGCGGGCGGCAGCGCGCCTTCCGGAACGAGCCCGCGCCAGGCGACATAGCCGGCGTAGAGCGGCGCCACAGCGGGCAGGCATTGGCGGCGTACGGTCGAACGCAATCCGTCGGCGCCGATGAGCACGTCGCCTTGCGCCGTGCTTCCGTCGTTGAAATGCGCCACGACGCCGCCGCCGTTCTGTTCGAACGCCTGCAGGGCGAGGCCGCGATGATAGCGCTCGCCGGGAAGCGCATCGCGCAGCAGGCGATAGACGCGCTCCCAGGCGGTGAGCACTTGCCGGCATTCGCGCGCGGCGATCACGCGTCCGTCGCCATCGAGCATTTTGCGCGCCGCGATCTCGACGCCGAGATCGCGCGGGTCAAAACCAAGCGCCGCGAGCTGCGCGATCAGCCCGCTCTGAGCGACAATGCCGGCGCCGCGGTCGGCGAGCTCCCCGGGCACGCGCTCGAAGATCTCGGCCTGCCAGCCGCGGCGGCCGAGCATCGCCGCCGCCAACAGCCCGCTCATCGAGCCGCCGACAATCAGGGCGCGGCGGCGGCTGCGGCGTTGCGCCATGCGGACATCCTGCTATTTCGCGCAATGCGCGGTTTCTATAGTGTAGTTTGCCAAGAAGCGCCGGAGGAACGCCATGGCCCTGAGCACGCCCGGGCAGGGCTGAGTGATGGTTTTTTCCTTCGATCTTCTCCTCAACGCCATCGTCTCCGGCATCCTCATCGGCGGCTTCTATGCGGCGGTGACCGCGGGCGTGTCGATCTCGTTCGGCATCCTCGACATCGTCAACATCGCCCATCCCGCGTTCATCATTCTCGGATCCTACGTCGCCTATATCGTCAATGTGAGCCTTGGCCTCGACCCGATTCTCGTCAGCATCGCGATGATGCCGGCGTTCTACGCGCTCGGCGCCGGCATTTATCAGGTCTACTACGTCTCATTCGAGAAGCGCGGCCAGGAATCGCTGCGCGGCCTCGCTTTCTTCTTCGGCCTCCTGTTCATCACCGAGGTGAGCCTGGTGCTCTATTTCGGCGTCGATTACCGCTATGTGGAGGCGCGCTATATCGGCCCGACCTGGCACCTCGGTCCGATCGACGTGCCGCTGCGCATCCTCGTCCCCTTCCTGGTCTCGCTGCTGATGATGGCGGCGCTCGAGCTTTTGCTGACCAAAAGCTTCATCGGCCGCGCCATCATGGCGGTGTCGCAGGATCAGCTCGCGCTCAGACTGATGGCGATCGATCCGATCCGCATCAAGCGCATCGCCTTCGGCATCTCGATCGCGACCGCTTCGCTCGCCGGCGCCTTCCTCATCATCATCCAGCCGGTCGAACCGTCGGTCGGACGCGAATATATCGGCCGCGTGTTCGCGATCTGCGTCCTCGGCGGCATGGGCAGCCTGCCGGGGACGGTGATCGCCGCGATACTGATCGGCATCTTCGAAAGCCTCACCGCGACCTTCTACGGCCCGTCCTGGGCGCCGGCGGTATCGTTCGGCTTCCTGTTGCTGACGCTCGCGGTGCGGCCCGCCGGCCTGCTCGGACGCTAGCGGTGCGCTCGGATTTGTTTTTCCTCATCTGTCTCGCCGTCGGCGGCGCGGCGTTCGCCGGCGCGCTGGCGCTGGGCAATGACTACCTGTTCTTCGCCGGCTATGTCGTCGCTCAATACGTCGTACTCTCGACCGCGTGGAACATCCTTGGCGGCTATTGCGGCTATGTGAATTTCGGCTCGGCGGCGTTCTTCGCGCTCGGCGCCTATTCGACCGTCGCCTGTTACCGGCTGTTTCCGCTGCCGATCCCGGTCCTGGTCGGTATCGGCGGCGTGGTGTCGGGCGTGGTCGGCCTCGGCATGGGTTACCTGACGCTGCGGCTGCGCGGCGCGTTCTTCGCGATCGCCACGCTCGCGCTCGCGGTCGTGCTCGAGACTTTGATCGTCAACTGGGACTATGTCGGCGGTTCGCGCGGCGCCTATATCGTGCGGCCGGAAACCCTCTGGCCGTTCGGCAACTATGTCCGCTATCTTTTCTTGGTGATGCTGGTGTTGGCGGTCATCGCGATCACGATCGCGCGGCTGATCGAGCGCTCGCGGCTCGGCTATGGCTTCGCCACCATCCGCGACGACGAGCTGGCGGCGGAAGCCTCCGGCGTGCCGACGCTGCGGCTCAAGCTGACCGCGGCGGCGATCTCCGGCGCGCTCATGGGCATGGCCGGCGCGCCGTTCCCCTACTACATCGGCTTTTTGCAGCCCTCCTCGACCTTCGGGCTCGACTACGCCATCAACTCGATCGCCATGCCGCTCATTGGCGGCACCACGAGCTGGGTCGGCCCGCTGATCGGCGCCCTCCTCCTCGGCTCGCTGCAGCAAATCGCGACGGTCACAATCTCGTCGGCGATCAATCTGTTGATCGTCGGTCTTCTGCTCGTCGGCTTCGTCATCGCCGCGCCGAACGGCATTGTCGGGCTGGTGCGCGCCTATATCCGGCGCAAGCCGACCGGCCTCGTCGGCCGCCGACGGCTCGGCGCCGACGCCGCGGGGCGCGCGCCAGGAGCTGCGCCGGGAGCCACGCCGTGAGCGCGCTCCTTGCTATCGACAATCTCGGCAAGCGCTTCGGCGGCTTCGTCGCGCTGGAGAGCGTCTCGCTCGCGGTCCACGCCGGCGAGCGCGTTGGGCTGATCGGGCCGAACGGCTCCGGCAAATCGACGCTGGTCAATTGCATCTGCGGCACGATGCGCAACGAGGCCGGATCGGTCCGTTTCGACGGCCGTCCGCTCGACGGCGCCGCCGCGCATCAACGCACCCGGCTTGGCCTCGCCCGCACCTTTCAGCTGCCGCGGCCGTTCGCCAGCCTCAGCCTGATCGACAATATGCGCATCCCGCTCCTCTATGCCGTGGCGGCGCGCAGCCAGCGCCGCGCCGCAGCCGACATCGAGGCGCGCTGCCTTGCGCTTCTGCGCGAGGTCGGACTGGACGGGAAAGCGCGGCGGCTGCCGCGGGACCTCACCCAGGTCGAGATGCGCAAGCTCGAGCTCGCGCGCGCCATGGCGGCGGAGCCCAAGCTTCTGATCGCCGACGAATGCATGGCCGGCCTCACCCATTCCGAGGTCGAGGATATTCTCAGCTTGCTCAAGCGCCTGAACGCCGAGGGGGTCACCATCGTCCTCATCGAGCACATCATGCGCGCGGTGATGAGCTTCTCGCAGCGGCTGGTGGTGCTCGTTTCCGGCCGCAAGATCGCCGACGGCGCGCCGGACGAGGTGGTGCGCGATCCGGAAGTGGAGCGGGCATATCTTGGCCAGTAGCCTCAGCCTCGCCGGCATCCACGCCGCCTATGGCGCGGTGCGCGTGATCGACGACGTCTCGCTCACGGTCAACGCCGGCGAGACCGTCACCCTTCTCGGCACCAACGGCAACGGCAAGTCGACGCTGATGAAATGCATCATGGGCATCCTGCCGCCGAGCGCCGGATCGATCGTCGCCGAGATCGACGGCGTCCGCCACGATCTCATCGGCCGCAGCACCGAGGAGATCGTCGATCTCGGCATCGCCCTGGTGCCGGAAGGCCGCCGGTTGTTTCCGAAGCTCACCGTCGCGGAGAACCTCTTGCTCGGCGCCTTCCGCCGCACCGCGCGCGACGCGCTGGCGCGCAATCTCGAGGTCTGTTTCGACACCTTCCCGCGCCTCGCCGAACGGCGAACGCAGCTCGCCGGCAGCATGTCGGGCGGCGAACAGCAGATGCTCGCGCTCGGCCGCGCGCTGATGCTGGCGCCAAAAATCCTGCTGATCGACGAACCTTCGGTCGGCCTCGCCCCGATCCTGGTCGCGCGCACCATCGACGCGATCGCGCAGATGAAGGCGCGCTACAATCTCACCGTGCTGATGGCCGAGCAGAACTTCACCCAGGCGATCCGCATCGCCGACCGCGGTTATGTCATCGTGCACGGCAAGATCGCCTTCGAAGGCGTCTCGGCCGCTGCGCTCAACAACAACGACCTGATCAAGAAATTTTATCTGGGGCTGTGAGGCTGTGCATCCGAACAAGATCCGGGATGCCGCTCTTCTTTGAGGAACTGAACGGCTCGTGAAGGAAGAAAATTAGCTGGCGTTTCGCGACACAAAGCCCCAAGCGCTCACCGGCGCCCGGGGCCTTGCCTGGAGCGTGCGGAACGGGGGAAGGCGAACCGCACGATGCGTAGGCAAATGCTCAGCGATTACCGCCGCTCATGCCGCTGCCGGCGTCGTTTACACCGGCCGAACCCGAAGAGTTCCGGGTGGCACCACCATTATAGTTGTTATTATAGCCGTTATTGTTGTTGGACATGCCTCTATTGTCATTGGACATGCCTCGGCCCGCGTCGTTTACACCGGTATCCTGTGCAAACGAGGCGGTTGTCATTCCGAGCACCAGGAGGCCGCCCAGCGCTATCGCCGCTAATTTATTTTTCATTTTCATCTCCACAGCTGCGAGTATCGACACCCCGCCGGTGAACCAGCGATGCGAAGCTTCGTTCCCGCGCGTCGTTGAATGGTCGCAAAGATGAATGGTCGCAAAGATGGCGGCGATGGAACGGATGCGCGACGGTACAAGGACGAAACGACTAGGCACGCCGGTCTTCGCTTATGACGCGCCCACGGGTCTGCCATACGATCCGCGCAGGTCGGCGCTGCTGCCGCATCCCGACTTGACGTCGTAGGCGCGCAAGTTATGGGCGCGCGAGTTATGGGCGCGCAAATTGCGCTTGCGGTTCCCCGGTATACTGCTGCAAATGTTCCGCACGTCCCGGAGCAGGCCGTTGAGCAAGAGCCCATTTTATACCGCCGAACATCTTGCGTTCCGCGAAATGGTTCGCCGCTTTGTCGAACGCGAGATCGAGCCTTACGCGCATATCTGGGACGAGGCCGGCGAGTTCCCGCGCGCGCTCTATGCGAAGGCGGCGCAGATCGGCCTACTCGGTCTGGGATTTCCCGAACAGTACGGCGGCACGCAAGTCGACCGTTTCATGTGGATCGTCGCGGTGCAGGAATTGGCGCGGGCCGGCGCCGGCGGGGTCAGCGCCGGCCTCAACAGCCATTCGATCGGTGCGCCGCCGATCGCGCGTGCCGGCAGCGCCGAGCTCAAGGGCCGTGTGCTGCCGGAGATCATTGCCGGCAAGAAAATTTCCGCGCTGGCGATCACCGAGCCGAGCGGCGGCTCGGACGTCGCCAATCTGCGAACCAGCGCGCGCCGCGACGGCGAGTTCTACGTCGTCAACGGGGAGAAGACGTTCATCACTTCCGGCATGCGCGCCGACTACATCACCACGGCGGTACGCACCGGCGGCGTGGGCGCGAGCGGAGTGAGCCTTCTGCTGATCGAAGGCGGAACGCCGGGGCTCACGCGCACGCCGCTGAAGAAGATGGGCTGGTGGGCGTCCGACACCGCGACGCTCCATTTCGACAATTGCCGCGTCCCCGCCGGCAATCTTCTCGGCGCCGAAGGCGCGGGCTTCAAGCTCACCATGCACAATTTCAACGACGAGCGGCTGACGATGGCCGCCGGCTGCATTGCGGCCGCCGGCGTCTGTCTCGAGGAAGCGGCGGAATACGCCAAACAGCGGCACACCTTCGGCAAGCCGTTGGCGCAGCATCAGGTGATCAGGCACAAGCTGGTCGACATGGCGCAGCGTGTCGCCGCCTCGCAAGCGATGCTGGAGATGCTGGCCTGGCGGCTCGAACAGGGCGAAAGTCCGGTGGCGGAAATCTGCATGCTGAAGAACCAGGCGACGCAGACCATGGCGTTTTGCGCATCGGAGGCGGTGCAGATCTTCGGCGGCGCCGGTTATATGCGCGGCGTCAAGGTCGAGCGCATCTACCGCGAGGTGAAGGTCAACGCGATCGGCGGCGGCAGCGAGGAGATCATGAAGGACCTCGCCAGCAGGCAAATGGGGCTGTGAGACCATGATCACGCTTTATCATTGCGTCGGGGCGCGCTCGTTTCGCCCGCTGTGGATGCTGGAAGAGCTCGGCCTTGCCTACGAGCTCAAAATGCTGCCGTTCCCGCCGCGCGTGCTGGCCAAGGAATATCTCGCCATCAATCCGCTCGGCACCATTCCGTTCATGATCGACGGCGAGACCCGGATGACCGAATCCGCGGCGATCTGCCATTATCTCGGGACGCGCTACGGCCCGACGCCGCTGGTGGTCAGCGTCGATGAGCCGGCCTATGGCGCATTCCTCAACTGGCTTTCCTTCGGCGAGGCGACACTCACATTTCCGCAAACGCTGGTGCTGCGCTATGCACGGCTGGAGCCGCAAGAGCGGCGCAGCCCGCAAGTCGCCGAAGATTACGCCAAGTGGTTCCTCGGCCGGCTGCGGGCGGTCGAAGCCGCACTCGCTCACGCGCCGGTGCTGTGCGCGGGACGCTTCACCGCGGCCGACATTTCCGTCGGCTACGCGTTGCGGCTCGCCGAGAACATCGGGCTCGCCAAGGATTTCGGCCCGAACGTCACGGCCTATTGGCAGCGGTTGCAGCAGCGCGAGGGCTACGCCCGCGCCGCGGCGGCGGAAGATTTGGCTCAACAGCAGCAGAATATCTCGGCGCGATCCTGGTCGCCGGCCGCACCGAAGCTCGCGCCGCGTTAATCTGGCGCACACAGGCGCGGCATTGCCCGCTGTTCGCCCCGGTCGAACCTCCGCATGGAACCAATTCCATCTGCGCCTCGTTAAGCCCGCTGATTCGTGCGGCTGGAGATCGCAATGGCTCACGGGCCGCGGCGAATGGGATCGAAGCGGGCGAACCGCGGCCTCGATGCCGCCAACTTCTTTCTCGCCGACGTGCGCGACGGGCTCGGGCCCTATCTCGCCATTTATCTGCTCACGATTCAGAAATGGGACGAAGCCAGCATCGGCGTGGTGATGTCGATTGCGACCGCGGCCGGCCTCCTGGCGCAAACGCCGGCCGGCGCGCTGATCGACGCCACGCGGGCGAAACGCGGCGTCATGGTCGCTGCGGCGCTCGCCGTCACCGCGGCTTCGCTGCTCCTGCCCTTGTTCTCCAACTTCTTTCTCGTCGCCGCGTCGCAGGCGACCGCGCACGCGGCCGGCGCGATATTCGCGCCGGCGCTCGCCGCCGTGTCGCTCGGGATCGTCGGCCACGCGGCATTTACCAAGCGCATCGGCCGAAACGAATCCTTCAATCACGCGGGCAACGCCGTTGCCGCGGGAACGGCGGGCGTGACCGCCTACTTCTTCGGCCCGACGGTCGTGTTCTATCTCTTGGCCGCCATGTCGCTTGCGAGCCTTGCGAGCGTGCTCGCCATACCGGGGCGCGAGATCGACAACAAGCTAGCCCGCGGGCTGCACGACAAGCCGGAAGGCCAAAGTCCGGGGACGGGCGCTGACGATAAGCCGAGCGGATTGAGCGTGCTCCTCACCTGCAGGCCGCTCTTGGTCTTTGCCGTTGCCGTGGTGCTGTTTCATCTTGCCAATGCGGCGATGCTGCCGCTGGTCGGCCAGAAACTGGCGCTGCAGGACAGGTATCTCGGCACCAGCCTGATGTCGGCCTGCATTGTCGCGGCGCAGATGGTGATGGTGCCGATGGCGATGCTGGTCGGAGCGCGCGCCGACCGCTGGGGGCGGAAGCCCCTGTTCCTCGCCGCCTTTCTTATTTTGCCGCTGCGCGGCTGCCTCTACACGCTTTCCGACGACCCGTTCTGGCTGGTCGCGGTGCAGACGCTCGACGGGATCGGCGCTGGGATTTTCGGCGCTATCTTTCCGGTCATCGTCGCCGATCTGATGCGCGGGACCGGCCGGTTCAATGTCGCGCAAGGCGCGATCCTGACCGCGCAGGGAATTGGCGCCGCCGTTTCCACGACGCTCGCCGGCGTGGTCGTCGTACATCTGGGCTATAGCGCCGCCTTTCTAACGCTTGCCGGGGTCGCCGTTCTCGGTGCACTTGTGTTCTTCTTCGGCATGCCGGAGACACGACCGGCAGAAGCGGAGCCGCTCGGATCAGGCACCGCTGCTTCCGTCCTCAATCCCGCCTGAAAAACTCCCTCCGCGAGAAGGTCTCATGCAGGCGCACGTCACCGCCGCGATCCTCACCATCGCCGCACTTGCCACTGCGGGCGTCATCCTGCGGCCCTTCAATCTGCACGAGGCGATATGGGCGCTAGCCGGCGCGGTGCTCTTGGTCGCGCTGCGGCTCATCTCGCCGGCGCAGGCGCTCGCCGGCGTCGCCAAGGGCACCGACGTCTATCTGTTTCTTTTCGGCATGATGCTGCTCGCCGAGATCGCGCGCGAGGAAGGCCTATTCGATTGGCTGGCCGCGATCGCGACCAGCCACGCCCGCGGCTCGGCGCCCCGGCTGTTCCTGCTGATTTACTGCGTCGGCACCGTGGTCACGATCTTCCTGTCGAACGATGCCACCGCCGTCGTGCTCACGCCCGCGGTCGCCGCGGCGGTCGAGACCGCCAAGGCGAAACAGCCCCTGCCCTATTTGCTGATCTGCGCCTTCATCGCCAACGCCGCCTCGTTCGTTCTGCCGATCTCGAATCCGGCCAATCTGGTGATCTATGGCAGTCTCATGCCGCCGCTGCTGCGATGGCTGCCGAGCTATCTGCTGCCGTCGGCACTGTCGATTCTGGCGACGTATTTCGCGCTGCGCTGGACGCAGCGCAACGCGTTGAAGCAGGAGATCGCGAAGGACATCGCCCGCCCCGCCCTTTCCTGGTCCGGCAAAATCGCCGCCATCGGGATCGCGGCGACGGCACTGGCGCTGCTGGCATGCTCGACGCTCGACCTTCAACTCGGGCTTCCGACCGCCATTGCCGGCGCCGCCACGGCGACGGCCGTGCTGATCAGCGAACGGAAAGGCCCATGGAGCGCGCTCAGGAACATCGCCTGGGGCGTGCTGCCGCTTGTCGCCGGCCTGTTCGTCTTGGTCGAGGCTTTGAACGCGACCGGCCTGATCGCCGCGATCGTCGCTTTCCTGCATGACGGCGTCACGCGCTCGGCGAGCTTGGCCGCCTGGGGCGCCGGCATCGCCGTCGCCCTGGTCAGCAATGTGATCAACAACTTGCCGGCGGGCCTGATCGCCGGCAGCGCCGTGCAAGCCGCTCACGCCCCGGAGGACGTCACCCGCGCCGTGCTCATCGGCGTCGACATCGGGCCGAACCTTTCGGTAACCGGCTCGCTGGCCACCATTCTCTGGCTCACGGCCTTGCGCCGTGAAGGACACAGCGTCGGCTTCGGCGCGTTCCTGAAACTCGGCCTTGTGGTGATGCCGCCCGCGCTCATCCTCGCCATCGGCTCCGCATTGTTGCTGGGCTGAGGAAAGCACGCCGCCTAGGCTTCAGGGAACGGCCAGCGCACGCGCGAGTCGATCGGAAGCTCCAGCCCGTTCGTTAGATACGCGTTCATTCGGTAATGACCGGCCATCAGACTGAGCTGGAGGACGGCTTCCTCGGAGACCGCGGAGCGCAGCTCCGACCAGAGCCGATCGCCGATTGACGATGTATCATGCAGTTCGTCCGCCAGGCGGACCAACACCGCCTCACCGCGTGTCCAGCACGGATCGGCCGCATTACTAATGACAGAAGCTCGCAGCTGCGCCTCGGTAAGGCTCGCTTCCTCGGCGAAGTAATGCGCGCGCAAAGTCCACTCAAATGCGCATCGGCAGCGGCCCGTTACACGGAGGAGGAACACCTCACGTTGGCGAAGCGTGAGGTGACTTGGCTGCAGATAGGTCACCGCGCCGCGCAGGTAGTGCGCAAGCAGCCGCGGATCGCGAGCTAAGATTCGAAAGTGCAGGAAAGGCGGCGCCCACGAGGCGGGAAGCCTGTCGAAGAGTTTTTGAACCTCCGGCGCGTAGGGCGGATCGACGGGATGCATGCGCATGGCGGCCGCTCAAGATTGCGGAAACGGACGTCCGACCTTCGGCTCGAGCGGAAGCTGCAGCCCGTTGGCGATATAGGCGACCGTGCGGTACTGGCCGGCCATCATCAGCAATTGCAGGATAGCTTCCTCGGGGAAGGTCGTACGCAGATCAGTCCAGAGCTGGTCACCGATCGAGACGGTGTCATGCAGCGCGTCCGCGAGACGAACTAGCACCCTGTCTTCAAGCGTCCATGCCGGGTCATCGGCGACGCCGAAGACCGAAGCGCGTATCTGTTTCTCGTTGAGCCCCGCCTCCTCAGCGAAGTAGTGAATGCGCATGCCCCATTCATAGGCGCAACGACATCGCGCGGTCACCCGAAGAAGCAGCACTTCGCGCTGGCGGACGGTGACGTGGCTCGGTTGCAGATAGCTGACCGCCCCGCCCGTAAAACGCAACAGCAAGCGCTCGTCGCGAGCAAGCACAGTGAATAGCTTAAACGGAGGTGACCAGGATGCAGGAAGCCGGTCAAACAAAGCCTGGACATTCGGGGCAAAGGGCGGGCTTACGGGATCGATTCTCACAGGGTTCTTCCTTTCGAGCCATGAAGGCTACGCCCGCCCACAGAATTGTTCCAGTGCATACCCTGGATAACGTATATTCACTCCATGAATGTTGATCAGTTCGATCTCAATCTCCTGCGCGCGCTCGATGCGCTCTTGTCCGAACGCGCCGTCGGCCGTGCGGCGATCCGGCTAGGCCTCTCCCAGCCGGCAACGAGCCACGCGCTGCGGCGGCTGCGCGTCCTGCTCGGCGATCCGCTGCTGGTGCGGGTCGGCGCCAAAATGGAACTGACGCCGCGCGCCCTTGCGTTGCGCGGGCCCACGGGGAACGCCCTCGCCTGCGCCCGCAAGCTCTTCGAGGCCGCCGCCTTTGATCCGGCAACCAGTGAGCGCCGGTTCGTCCTGATGGCGCCGGACCTGGTCGTGAGCCTGATCGCGCCGACCTTGACCGAGCGGATCGCGCGCGAAGCTCCCAATGTCCGCATCGAGATCACGCCATGGCGCGGGCCGGCACTGATCGACGAAGGCTTTTTGCGGTCGATCGACGCGATCGTCATCAATCGCGGCGATGCGTTTCCCGGCTTTCATCGCCGCACGCTCTACCGGGACAGCGACGTGCTTGCGGTCCGCCGCCGCCATCCCGCGGGCGAGCGTCTGCGTAAGCTCGACGCTTTCTTGGCGGCGCGGCACATTGCCGTCATCGGGCGCGGCGAACGGACCGATCAGATCGACGACTGGCTCGCCACGCTTGGAGTAAGGCGCAAGACGGCGCTGGTCGCGCCGAGTTACCTGCAGGCCTTGCATATCGCCGCCGAGACTGACCTCGTAGCCTTCGTCCCAAGCCGGCTTGTCGCGAGCCTCGCCGATCGCCTGAAGCTCAGAGCGGTCAAGCCGCCGCTCGATCCCGGGGCCGACGAGCAATTCCTCTTTTATCCCGCCACCGCGCAGCGCGACCCTGCCGCCGGTTGGTTCCGGACGATTCTCGTCAGCGTGGCGGCAGGACACGCCATAAAGCCGGCTCGGCGCCGTCCTCACCGGACGGGAAAATCGAAATAAGTATCCGGAAACGGCTCGTGCCTGAGCGAGAAGTGCCACCATTCCCGCGCGTACGGCCGAAAGCCGCGCCGCCGCATCGCGCCCGCGAGCAACACGCGATTCGCCTGCGCCTCGGCGCTGATGCTCGGATCGCTCGGCCAGGATTTAGGACTGAAAAAATCAAACGGCGTGCCCATGTCGAGCTCGCGCCCATCGTCGGCGCGCGCGAGCGTGAGATCGACGGTCGAGCCGCGCGAATGGCCGGAGAGCGGCGAGATATAGCCGTCGCGGAACAGCGTGCGCTTGTCGACCTGCGGATAGAACTCCGCCTTGCCGGCGCTGTCGTTGAGGTCGCGCGCCCAGCGCACGAAATTCGCCACCGCCCGCGTCGGCCGATAGCAGTCGAATATCTTGAGCACGATGCCGCGCGGGGCGAGATCGCGCGCCACGGCGGCCAGCGCCGCGGCGGCGGCGCTGGTGAGCAGGCAGCGCGGCCTTTCGTAGCCGTCGATCCGCCGGCCGACGAAATTGTGCGCGCCGGCATAGCGCATATCGATGATGAGCCCCGGAACGACGGTTGCTGCATCGACGAACTGCGCCGGCTGCTCCTGCGCAAGCGCAACCGGCGACAGGCCGGCGATGAGCGCACAGACAAGCGAATAGCGAATGGCAAAAAGCGCATAGTTGGGGTCACGTCTTGGCCGGGCGCCCTCCCCCATTGGCCGCTCGCTATTCGCCATTCGCGGTCAGTGCTGACACTCGTTCACTTCGATGGTGACGTGGGAGAGCCCCGCCAGGCCTTCGAGCCGCTCCTTGTAGACCGACGGCGCTTGCGGCGCGTCGGAGACGATCGATGCGATCACCGCGGCATGGCCGGGTCCGAGCTGCCACAGATGCAGGTCGGCCACACGGTCGCCGCCGGTTTCGATGCGCTCGCGGATGCGCTGCGCCAGGGCAGGATCCGGAACGGTGTCGAGCAGCACGCGGCCGGCGGTACGGATGAGGCTTAGCGCCCAGGACGCGATCACGGCCATCCCGACCAACCCGACCAGCGGATCCATGAAGCTCCATCCGAAGGCCCACGCCGCCGACAGGCCGGCGATGGTCAAGACCGAAACGAGCGCGTCGGCGAGCACGTGCATGTAGGCGGCGCGGAAATTCGTGTCGTGACGATGCGCGCCATGGTCGTGATCGTAATGAGCATGATCGTGATCGGCGGGCGCGTGCCCGTGATCCTCGCGCAACAGCCAGGCGCTCGCCAGATTGACGCACAATCCCACCGTGGCGATCGGGATTGCTTCGCGGAAGTGGATGACGACCGGGTTGAACAGCCGCAGCACCGATTCGTAGCCGACTCCGAGCGCGATGATGCCGAGAATGATGGCGCTGGCGAACGCGGCGAGCTCGCCGAATTTTCCGGTGCCGAGCGAGAAGCGCGCGTCCTGGGCGTGACGGCGGGCGAACAGATAAGCGAGCCCGGCGATCGCCAGCGCCGCGACGTGCGTCGCCATATGCCAGCCGTCGGCAATGAGCGCGATCGAGCCGAACAGCGTGCCGCCGACGATCTCGGCGACCATCATCGCCGCCGTCAGTACCACCACGCTCCAGGTGCGCCGCTCGTGCTCGCCGTGATGCGCGCCGAGAAAGCTGTGCCCGTGAGTCCACGGTGTCATCGAGTGCGAGTGCATCTGGTCACCTTGCTGCCACACTCTAGCGCGCCGTGCGTTGGCTTGTCGCGGTCGTCGAACGGCCGGGCGCCCCAAGTCGTTTGTTAGGAATCATTGCACGCCGCGAGGGTGAAAAACGGAGCCGATGCCATGATCCAAAGACTGAACCCCTACAAGGCTTCTCCGAACGGCGTCGCCGCCTTGGTCGGCGTGGAGAAGTACATTGAAGCCTGCGGGCTCGACCACCGGCTCATCGCGCTGGTGAACACACGGGTCTCGCAAATCAACGGCTGCGCCTACTGCCTGCACATGCACACCGGACAGGCGCGCAAGCTCGGCGAAACCGAGGCGCGGCTCTATCTGCTCGACGCCTGGCACGAATCCGAGCTTTATTCGGTGCGGGAACGGGCGGCGCTGGCGTGGGCGGAATCGCTGACCGACATCGCGGCAACCCACGCGCCCGACGATGTCTATGACGAGGCGCGACGTCAGTTCTCCGAGAAGGAGCTGGCGGATCTGTCGATCGTGATCGCCATGATCAATGCCTGGAGCCGGCTGTCCATCGGCGCGAGGTCGGTGCACCCGGCGGACCACGCCAAGGCCGCCTAGCGTTCCCGCCCGAACTTAGGCCCGGGAGACGGGGCGTTAACTCGCCAGTAACCATATACCCGGCACATTTTGCCGGGGGAGGTCACTGGCGTTTCCACGCACCTTCGGGGGCAGCCTTGGACGCAAGTACGGCTCCTCTCTTCCGTGCCGGCGGCCCGCAGGCCGCCGCGCACAGCTTTGAAACCCGCGACCGCAGCAGACGCGGCCGATCGAGCGGCATGACCGACGCGACTTCCGTGCAGGGCGACGAGCCGTCCTCGACGCTCTCGCGTCTGGCCGATCTTGGCACCATGCTCCGGCGCAGCGACATCGCGCTCGCCGTCGGCATGATGACCATCCTCGTGATCCTCATCGTGCCGCTGCCGCCGCTGCTGCTCGATTTTTCGCTCGCCGTTTCCATCATCTTCTCGGTGCTGATCCTGATGACGTCGCTGTTCATCCAGGCGCCGCTCGAGTTCTCCGCGTTCCCGACCGTGCTGTTGATCGCCACCATGCTGCGGCTCGCCCTCAACCTCGCCTCGACGCGGCTCATCCTGGCGCACGGCCACGAGGGGACGGCCGCCGCCGGCTATGTCATCGAGGCCTTCGGCCGCTTTGTCATGGGCGGCAACTTCGTCATCGGCATTATCGTGTTCACGATCCTGGTGATCGTGAACTTCGTGGTGATCACCAAGGGCTCCGGCCGCATCGCCGAAGTCGCCGCCCGCTTTCACCTCGACGGGATGCCCGGCAAGCAGATGGCGATCGACGCCGACCTCAATGCCGGCCTGATCGACGAAAAGGACGCGCGGCGGCGGCGCAAGAACCTGGAAGACGAATCCGGCTTCTTCGGCGCCATGGACGGCGCGTCGAAATTCGTGCGCGGCGACGCCATCGCCGGCCTGTTGGTGGTGCTGATCAACGTCATCGGCGGCATGGTGATCGGCATCATCCAGCAGAATCTCACCTTCGCCGACGCCGCCCACGCCTACACGCTGTTGACCGTCGGCGACGGCCTGGTCACCCAGGTCCCGGCGCTCATCGTCTCGACCGCCGCCGGCCTCCTCGTCTCCAAGGCCGGCGTCGCCGGCGCCGCCGACAAGGCGCTGCTCAGCCAGCTTTCCGGTTATCCCAAAGCGCTCGGCATGTCGGCGGCCGTGATGCTGGTGATGGGGCTCCTCCCCGGCATCCCGATGATCCCGTTCTTCCTGCTCGGCGGCGGCGCCGGAGCGTTCGCCTATCTGATCAACCGCCGCCACAAGCGGGCGGCCGACGCCGAGGCAAAAAAGGTCGACGCCGCCAAAGCGCCGGCCACCACCGAAGAGCCGATGTCGGCAACGCTGAAGATGGACGACCTTAAGATCGAGCTCGGCTACGCGCTGTTGCCGCTGGTCAACGCCGGCGACGGTTCCGACCGCCTGACCGAGCAGATCAAGGCGCTGCGCCGCTCGCTCGCGATCGAGATGGGCTTCGTCATGCCGGCGGTGCGCATCCTCGACAATGTGCAGCTCGAGGCCAACAGCTACGTGATCAAGATCAAGGAAGTGGAATCCGGCGCCGGCAAGGTGTGGCACGGCCAGTACATGGTCATGGACCCGGCCGGCAAGCAGGTGACGCTGCCCGGCACGCACACCACCGAGCCGACTTTCGGCTTGCCCGCGACCTGGATCGACGCGGCGCTCAAGGAGGAGGCTTCGGTCAAGGGCTACACGGTCGTCGACGCGGCCACCGTGCTCGCCACCCACCTGACCGAGCTCATCAAGGCCAACATGTCCGAGCTCCTTTCCTATGGCGAGGTGCAGAAGCTGATCAAGGAACTGCCCAAGGAGCAGGGCGAGCTGGTCAAGGACATCGTGCCGGCACACATCACCGTCTCCGGCATCCAGCGCGTGTTGCAGCTGTTGCTCGCCGAGCGGATATCGATCCGCGATCTCGCGACCATCCTCGAGGGCATCGCCGATGGTCTCGCCGCCACGCGCAATCCGGCGCTGCTGGCCGAGCATGTTCGCGCCCGTCTCGCGCGCCAGCTCTGCGCCCAGCACACCAGCAGCGGCGGCTACCTGCCGATCATCGCGCTCACCGCCAAGTGGGAACAGGCCTTTGCCGAATCGATCGTCGGCCAGGGCGACGACCGCAGCCTGGCGATGCAGCCGTCGAAGCTCACCGAATTCATCAATCTCGTGCGCGAAAAGTTCGAACAGGCCGCGCGCGACGGCGAGGCGCCGGTGCTGGTGACCTCGCCGGGCATCCGCGCTTTCGTGCGCGGCATCGTCGAGCGCTTCCGCGCGCAGACAAGCGTGCTCGCGCAATCGGAGATCCACCCCCGGGCGCGGCTCAAGACGGTCGGGAGCGTTTGAGCAATTTTTGTTGTTATCTCAAGTGGTTAGAGTCGCCTGCCGCAGTCCCGTACGGCGCCCAAGCGCCGAACACAGGAACAAATACCGCGTTCACCCGTTGTCACACGGCATTCAAGGCTTGGTGACTGACGCTTCCCAGCCGCGTGCGCGTTAACTAAATCGCCCGTCGTGTGAGTTGAATCACATTTTTCGCCCGCCGGCCGCGCTACATCGGTCAAAACGGGAGGCTACGATGAACCATTCGATGTACAGCGCAGACCGGCGCACCCATTTGAAAGTGGTGGTCATTGGTCTTCTGTGCGCGACGCTGGTCGCCGCCGTTGGCGTGTTCTCGCATATCGGCGATGTCGATCTCGGCACCGCGCCGCTCGTCAAAGCCGGCCAGTCGACGGCCGTGAGCGGTCACCTGCCCGCCATCCGCTAACCCCGCGCATTGCCGGCGCGTCCCAGCGATTTGTGTGCGTCTTTGCTCAGGCCGCAGAAACGTGAATTCCCGCGCCAAGCGTGCGTGACGGCCGCAAACCCAACACTGCTTTTTTGATTGTTTAAGTCCGCGGCGGCGGCGCCGCCGCCGGCAACGATTCCACCGCCTTGCCGGTGAACAGCACCGGGCCGGTCGGCACGCCGCTCGGCGAGCCGCCGGCGGGCTCGAGCGATACGGCATAGCTTGCGGTGCGCAGCGTCTCGACATCGTAGTTTGCCGGCAGCGCGCGCTGGGTGAATTCGCCATTGCCGACGACGCCGAGCGAGCGCGGCGACGAGAAGCGGCTCGAGATCAGCCACAATTCGTAGCTGCGGCCGGTTTCCGGCGCGGCGGAAACCCGGCGCAGCACCAGCGTGCGGCTTTGCGTGTCGACGGTGAGCAAGAAGGCCGGCGACATCGGCTCCTGTTGCAGCACCGCGACCAGCCGGTCCTGCTGCGATCGCCCGCCTCCGGGCGCCGCGTCATGCCGCGCCAGCATGCCGGAAGCCGACGGCCGCAACTGCGGCGGAATGAGTTCGGGAGCGGTCTGCCATACTGCGACGTACACCGCCAACAGGGCGGCGATGGCACCGACGGTGAGCGTGAGGCGCCGCCAGCGCCGCACGCGGCGCGCCAGATAGATGACATCGGCGCTGCGCTCGACGCTTCGGGGCGAAGCCGGCGGCTGCGACAGCTGGCTCGCAAGCTGGCTTGCAACCTGGTTCGGCAAATCGGCCAGCGTGTCGAGCGCCGGCGTCCGGCTTTCCTCCGGCGGCGGCGTTCGCGTCTCTCCTTCCGACATTCGCAATTCCGGCGGCGAGAGGATTTCGGCCGCGGCTTCCGAGAGCTTCGAGTCGAGGACGGCGAGCGGCGAAGGCTCATCCGTCGCCAAGCCCTCGGCCCGCGGCATCTCGGCGCGCGGCATCTCGGCCTCGCCGCCCGCTTGCGCGGGCGCAATGCTGGTCTTGATCTTCTCCCAGATCTCCGGCCGCGGCTCGACCGCCTCGACCATGACGTTGAGCTCGCCGAGCCGGCGCTCCCATTGGCGCACCGACGCCTCGAAGCCGGCGTCGAGCGAGATCAGCGCCTCGGCCTGGTCGCGCTCCTCGGCCGAGAGCGTGCCGAGTACGTATTCGGCCGCAAGGGCGTCGTGTTCATCGTCGTAAGCCATACCGCACCTTCCTCACGAAGCGCCCATGCACTCGCGGATCTCCAGGAGGCTGCGCCGCAACCAGGTCTTGATCGTGTTGACCGGAATATCGAGTTTCCTCGACAACTGGTCGCGGCTCCAGCCGCTGTAATAGGCCAGGAGCAGGATGCGCTGCTTCTCCGGATCGAGCTTGCCGAGGCAGGACAGGAGCCGCTTGAGCTCTTCGGTCATCTCCCGGCGGGCGAGCGGAGCAGGCGCGTCGGCGGCGACCGCCAGCGCCTCGGCGCCGAACTCGATCGAGGTCTCGCCCTTCTTGCGCACGATGTCGATCGCCCGGTTGCGGGCGATCGCCACCATCCAGGTGATCGGGCTGCCGCGCGCCGGATCGAATGCTCCCGCGGTCTTCCACACCTTGAGGTAGGTTTCCTGCATGACATCCTCGGCCATGTCGGGCCGACCCAAGATACGTAACAGCACCCCATAGAGTTTCGCCCGTGTGGCTTCATAAAGGCGTGCGAATGCCGCCTCGTCGCCCTTGGCGATGGCGGCCAGCAGCCAGACAAGTTCGCCCTGCGTCAGCATTCAGCGCCCCCCAATCCCCTGGGGCCCTTCCATAAATCCGATTATCGCCGCGGAGATGGGCGCTCGTCGAGAGCGAACGTCGGATTTAGCCGGGGACGGAGCGATATTTCGTCGCGCGCCTGTGAAGGCGGGATCGCCGGCACTGCCGCGGCGCGACCAAGGACCGGTCCCTCGCTTGCGCTGGGCCGGCAATCGCGAGCTTTACGGCGTTCAGGCCGGCGCGCCGCCGCGCACGCGCATCAGGGCGATGGCGTCGAGCTCGGTCTGCTCGGCCGCGTCTTCCGCCTCGCGCTCGCGCATCTGGTCGCGTTCGTCGAGCAATTCGACCTTCTTGAGCTCGTCGAAGGCGTCGCCCAAAGCGAGCTTCGCGTCCTCGAGCTGGCCGCGCAGCTCGTCGGCCGAGCGCTTGAGGTTCTCGCGCCGCGAGATCGCCGCCTTGGCGTAGGTCGGATAGGCAAAATGCCCGGGATCATGAATGCCGGCACGGTCCTGCTCGACCCGGATTTCCCGCTCCAAATCGACCGCCATGCGGTCGAACTCGGCGATCATGGTCTCGATCTGGGCGACCTTGCGCCGCTTCTCGTCGACCTGAAATTTCTTCAGGCGAATGAGCGTCTCACGAGACTTCATCAACTCGTACTCCCTGAAGCGGCAGGACCATGGCGCCGCCCCAGCCCCGGCTGCGCGGCATCCCACGGCCTAATCATGCCATGATAACGTTAGCGTTCGGTTTCCGTGACGGCCACGATTTCGGCCAATCGGCGATATCCTTCCGCCAAGCTGGTTGCTTCTTCCTTACCTTGCGAGAGGAAGTCCTCGAGCGGCTTGTGCAGGCGGATGGCCTCGTCGACCTCGGGGCTGGTGCCCGCCCGATAGGCGCCGAGCCGGATGAGCTCCTCCATGTCCGCATAGGTCGCCATGACCGTCCGCGCCCGGGTCAGCGCCGGCAAATATGCCGGATCGGCCGCCCGCGGCATGGTGCGGGAGACCGATTTGAGCAGGTTGATCGCCGGATAGCGCCCGCGCTCGGCGATCGCCCGCTCCATGACGATGTGGCCGTCGAGGATGCCGCGCACCGCGTCGGCGATCGGCTCATTGTGGTCGTCGCCGTCGACCAGGACGGTAAAGATGCCGGTGATCGTGCCCTGCTCGGTCCCTGGCCCGGCCCGCTCGAGGAGCCGCGGCAGCTCGGTGAAGACGGTGGGCGTGTAGCCCTTTGCCGTCGGCGGCTCGCCGGCGGAGAGCCCGATCTCGCGCTGCGCCATGGCAAAGCGCGTGACCGAGTCCATCAGCACCAGGACGTCCTTGCCTTCATCGCGGAAATATTCGGCGATGGCGAGGGTGACATGCGCGGCCTGGCGGCGCATCAGCGCCGGCTCGTCCGAGGTCGAAACCACGACCACCGAACGGGCGAGGCCGGCGTCGCCAAGGTCGTCCTGGAGGAATTCCTGCACCTCGCGGCCGCGTTCGCCGATCAATCCGATCACGGTGACGTCGGCCATGACGTTGCGCGCCAGCATCGACAGCAGCACCGATTTGCCGACGCCGGAGCCGGAGAAAATGCCCATGCGCTGGCCGCGGCAGCAGGTGACGAAGGTGTTGAGCGCGCGCACGCCGAGATCGAGCGGAGCGCCGACGCGGCGGCGCGCATGCGCGAGCGGCGGCGTGTTGCGGAACGGATAGGGCGAAGGCCCGTAAAGCAACGCGCCCCGGCCGTCGATCGGCTCGCCGAGCGCATTGACCACGCGGCCGAGCCAGCCGGCCGACGGCCGCACCGCGCCGGCGACCGAGGTGACGAGCGCGCGGCAACCCCGGCGCACGCCTTCGAGCGGCGCGAACGGCATCAGGAGCGCGTTGGCGCCGGAAAATCCCACCACCTCGCAGGGAATGGCCTTGCCCGGCGTCTCGATGATCACGCGCGCGCCGACCGACATCGCGTGCAACGGCCCGGCGACTTCGACCATCAGACCGCGCACGCCGACGACGCGGCCATAGATGCTGATGCCATCGAGTTCGTTGATCTGTTCGGCGAGCGCCTTCACCGGCGACCTCGTCCGCGCGCGGCGATGGTTACCTTTCTGTTGCCGGTCTTAACGCTGTATTTACCCGGGCCGTTAATCATTGGGTTGTCCTTGGGGTCAAGGAGGCCGCCCGGCCAGAACGGAGGGGCGAGTCCTAAGAGTCGGTTAACGCCGGAACTTAATTTGGAACGTGAACGCCCGATTGGCTAAAAACCCGCTCTCACGCAATATCTTAAGGCGATTCGCTCGAATTTGCCCAGAGAGTGCTTGCGCGAGGGAATCAGGTTTTGTTAACCATATCGCGTCTATTGTTCCGAATCAGTTTTGTCTCAAGGCGTTGTCCGGGGCCGCCCTTGCGGCGTTTCGACCTTGAGCCCGCGCGGCGAGGAAGGGGACTGGCATGCGCGTATTGCTGATTGAAGACGATAGCGCTACGGCGCAATCCATCGAGTTGATGCTCAAATCCGAGAGCTTCAACGTCTATACGACCGATCTCGGCGAGGAAGGGATCGATCTCGGCAAGATCTACGACTACGACATCATCCTCCTCGACCTCAATCTTCCGGACATGTCGGGCTTCGAGGTGCTGCGCAGCCTGCGCGTCTCCAAGGTGAAGACGCCGATCCTGATCCTCTCCGGCCTGGCCGGCATCGAGGACAAGGTCAGAGGGCTCGGCTTCGGCGCCGACGACTACATGACCAAGCCGTTTCACAAGGACGAGCTGGTCGCGCGCATCCACGCCATTGTCCGCCGCTCCAAGGGCCACGCCCAATCCGTGATCCAGACCGGCGATCTCGTGGTCAATCTCGACACCAAGACGGTCGAGGTCTCGGCCGCGCGCGTGCATCTGACCGGCAAGGAGTACCAGATGCTGGAGCTCCTTTCGCTGCGCAAGGGCACAACGCTGACCAAGGAGATGTTCCTCAATCATCTCTATGGCGGCATGGACGAGCCCGAACTCAAGATCATCGACGTCTTCATCTGCAAGCTGCGCAAGAAGCTCGCCAACGCTTCAAGCGGCAAGAACTACATCGAAACGGTGTGGGGCCGCGGCTATGTGCTGCGCGAGCCGACCGAGGACGAGGCGAAGATTTCGGCTTGAGCGCCTCGCTCGCCGCCAGCGAAAAACCCCGGCCTCGCAGCCGGGGTTTTTGTTTTGGGCACCAATATAACTTCGGCAGCCGCCCGCCCCCCGATCACGGCCGCGCTACGACCGAAACGCCGTTGTGGGGTATTCGTCCCAAGTCCGGTCGCCCAGCATCCGCCCGGTCCGTTTTTTTCGCTTGCCGCCCCATTGCTTGAAGAAAAAAGCGACGTTTTGCGCTTTACATGCATCCAACAAGTCTTCCACCCACCAAGGCTCCACGGGCCGCGCGCGCGGGCCCGACTCGCCGCCGACAATTGCCCAATGGATACCGCTCAGATTTGGCGCGTGTATCGGTCCGAGCAATGGTTCGAATGATATGAATCGAACACGTGCGGGAACCCGGCGTAGCAGGTCTACGCGATCTAGATAATCCTCGCTTTCAACCGACGTTCCCAGCCAGACATTTGGCAGGACTGCGAACTCCTTGCACGACAAAAGCTCCAGCATTCGGTCGGGTCGCTTGGTCAATATCTGAAATGAATGCCATTGTGCGATCTCCATCACACGCCAGACCTCTCGGATGAAAGCGTTGTCCGCCTTCTCTTGAAAGAGATCAGACATGGAATTGACGAAGATGCGCAGAGGCTTCTTCCAGGCCAACGGCGCGCGCAACGCACTTTGGTCAACATTGACTCTCCCAGTCCAGACGTGACGTCGGCCCGATTTTCGCGTCGTTCCGGCATATTTAGCCATGCCCATCGCCTGGAGCCGCGCGGCCATTCGCATGGCGTAGCAATTAGTGCAGCCAGGCGAAACGATCGTACATCCGGCAATGGGGTTCCAAGTCGCCTCGGTCCATTCGATCTCGGTTGTCGACGTCACTCTTGGGACCTCCTCTACACAATTTCAGAAGAGTTCTCGTTGCCCTGAAAGGACCCTGATCTTATCCCAGAGGCCTTTGGCGAACTCGCTCCGACTGACGAATACAAGCCAATAAAGCCGTTGATTTTTCGTTGGACCTGAGACGAGTTCGGCGCGTTTGGCGGGCGGAAGGCCGAGCGACTCAATTTTCGAGACCCAAAACGCAAAGACCGATGCTCGGGTGGCTGCGAGCCCCTGTTTAAGATCGACAGCGTGGCGCCAACCAGGCGCAAACCGATCCAACGGACTGTCGTCCGCTCTCGCATAAGCATCCAAGTTCCGCTGTAGGTCATGAACGCTGACATGGATTAACATATCGATGTGTTTCAGCTCACTGAACGCCTCAATGACGGAAAAGGGCAAATCCTGGAGGTTGTACGGATCAAGAAATATGAAATGCAATCCATACCGATTAAGCCGCTTGCTGACTTGGATCGCGGTATCTTCGGCTGCACCAACGTAGGCGATTGCTGTTCCTCCGTCTGCGCGAATCCGCCGTTGGGCGACATCGCATTTATCCGCAGCAGCGTCGGCAATGTGAATGTCTGAAAAAGGAACGCCGCAGTCCCTTGCAGACTTGAAGGCCACGAGCGGACTCCCATCGATCGTTTCGTTGCTGTCCCGAATTATCGCTCGCCCCGCTCCACAGAACAGATCGACATACGTCGCGCTTTTGCTGCTGCCTTCGATCCACTTTCGACGGGCTGCCCGAGAGATATCGACATATTTGCGAAGCCGATCGTGTTTCTCTTTGGTCCAGGGCCCCACTTCGTCGAGAGGCAGCCCATCGTCCTCAAGCATCCTGCGCTCCAAAATATCGTTCTCTATTTGTTCTACCCTCCCGGGAGATATAGCGCAACGAAAATCCTGCGTTGGGAGGTAGGTCAATGTGTTACCGCCCGCAATTGACCACGACGAGGCGCGGCAGCGCCGGCTGAGAAACAATCTTGGGCTTTGGCGGGCGGAGGTTCGGCGTGTAGAGGCCGTGCTTGTCGCCGATGATCTTGAAGCTGTCGGTCAGCCCGACCACGGTTTCCGCGGCGCCGAGGACGAGGAAGCCGTCGCTGGCGACGATTTTGGCCAGGCGGTTGAGCAGGTCGATCTTCGTCGCCTGGTCGAAATAGATGAGGATGTTGCGGCAGAAGACGAGATCGAACATTCCCAGATGGGAGAAATCGGCGAGCAGATTGAGCTGCCGGTATTTGACCATGGCGCGAATTTCCGGCGCGATCTGCCATGCCTCGCCGACCTGGACGAAATGCTTGATCAAGAGCTGGATCGGCAGTCCGCGCTGCACCTCGAACTGGCTGTAGAGCCCTTGCCGCGCCTTCTCCAGCACTTCGTTGGAGATGTCGGTCGCCAGAAGCTCGATGCGCCAGCCGGAGAGATCGCGCTCCATCTCCTTCAGCGCCATGGCGAGCGAATAAGGCTCCTGGCCGGTCGAGGCGGCCGCGCACCAGATCCGCAGGGTCCGCGAACTGCGCCGCGCGGCGGTGAGCGCCGGCATGACCGTAGTGCGGAAGTACTCGAACGGCGTCTTGTCGCGAAAAAACAGCGACTCGTTGGTCATCATCGCCTCGACCACGGTGGTCATCAGCGCGTCGGCATTGCCGCGCTTGAGCGTGCTCACCAGTTCGCCGAGGCCGCCGAGCCCGGCGCGGCGCGCGACCGGCAGCAGGCGGCTTTCGACCAGATACTGCTTGTCGCTCGAAAGCACGAGACCGGACCGGTCCTTGAGGCATTTGCGTAGGAAATCGTAATCGAGCGGCGTCACGAGCGGTCCCCGGCAAACAGGCGAACGACTTTGGCGGCAATCTCGTCGAGCGGAAGCACGGCGGCACACAGCCCGGCTTGCGCGACCGAGCGCGGCATCCCCCACACCACGCTCGTTGCCTCGTCCTGGGCGATCACGCTGCCGCCGGCGGCGACGATGGCGCCGGCGCCACGCGTGCCGTCGCTGCCCATGCCGGTCAGCACAAGCGCGAGACTGGCGCCGCCCCAGATCTCCGCCGCCGAGGAGAACAGCGGATCGACCGAGGGCTTGCAGAAATTGATCGCCGGATCATCGCCGAGCGCGATGGTCGGGCCGTTGGCGCCGCGTGCGACGCGCATATGGCGCCCGCCCGGCGCCACATAGACTCCACCGGCAACGATCGCCTCGCCATGCTCTGCTTCGTGCACGCGCCGGCCGCTGGCGCGGGTCAGATGCTCGGCGAGCACCGTCGTGAAGGTCGGCGGCATGTGCTGGGTGATCAGGAGCGGAACCCGCTCCAGCGCCGCACCGAACTGGCCGGCCAAGACCGTGAGCGCCTGCGGCCCGCCGGTCGAAGCGCCGATCAGCAGCACGCGCGGCAAGGCGCGCGCGAAGGCACGCAGGCTCGGGACGACAGCGTCGGCGTGCTGTGGGATGACCTCAGCCCGCCGCCGCGCCGCCGGCGCCGTTTGCTCGGCAGCGATACCGGGCGACCATTGCCGCGCCACGGTGCGGCCGCGGCGGCCGAGATGACGGATCTTCTCGATCAGCTCGCGATGGAACGCCACCGATGCTGCGGCGTCGGGCGCCGATTGCGGCTTCGGCACGTAATCGGCGGCGCCCAGCGACAGCGCCTTCAGGCTCACCTCGGCGCCACGGCGCGTCAGCGTCGAGGCCATGATCACAACGAGGTCGCGTTTCTTGCGCAAGAGCAGCGGCAGCGCCGAGATGCCGTCGAGAACCGGCATATCGACGTCGAGAATGACCACGTCGGGATTGCAGCGTTCGAGGTCGTCGACCGCCTCGCGCCCGGTGCGGAGCGTGCCGGCGACCGCCATATCCGGCTCGGCTTCGATCCAGCGGGTCAGCAGGCTGCGGACGACGATCGCGTCGTCGACCACCATCACGCGAATCGGCTTGCTGGCGCCGATCGCCGGGTTCGCGGCGGCAAGGACGGTACTCATTGCACTCACTCGGGTACGCGGGACGCTACTGGCGGACGCCCCAATTCGATCGCCGGGGACCGGCGTTTGCGACTGGGACGCTCAGATCAGGCCGACTTCCTGGAACTTGGCCTCGACGATGTCCTTGTCGAACGGCTTCATGATGTATTCGTTGGCGCCGGCGTGCAGCGCGCGGGCGATATGAGCGACATCGTTTTCAGTGGTGCAGAACACCACCTTCGGCCGGTCGCCGCCGGGCAGCCGCCGCAGCACCCGCAGGAATTCATAGCCGTCCATTTTCGGCATGTTCCAGTCGAGCAAGATCGCGTCGGGCAGCTTCTCGCGGCACGCCTCGATGGCGCCCTCGCCGTCTTCCGCTTCCAAGATCTCGAAATCGAGTCCTTCGAGAATTCGCCGCGCCACCTTGCGGATGACGCTCGAGTCGTCGACGACTAAGCAGGTCTTCATGGTGTCCTCACTCCACGCTCAGCGGGCGAAACCCCGCTTCGCTGTTCCGTTGCGTTCCCAGCTCTTTTCATTCCACGTTCCTTGCGCGCTCACGCGGCGGCCGCCTCGGCGCGCAGATCCAGTACCCGCTCGATATCGAGCACGACCAGAAGCTGCCCATCGAGCCGGTAGACGCCGGCCGAGACCGCGGCGAGCTTGCGGTCGAGATTGATCGGGTTCGGCTCGCAGTCCGCGTCCGGGAGGCGGAGCACCTCGCCGACCGCATCGACCAGAAGACCGAACGATTCGCCCTTGGCCTCGATGCCGATCGCCATCGGGGTGCGGCCCGATTCCGGCGCGCGCAGATCGAGGCGGCTGCGCATGTCGATCGCCGTCACGATGCGGCCGCGCAGATTGAGGACGCCGGCGATCTCCGGCCCGGCGAGCGGCACGCGGGTAATCCGCGCCGGCTTGAACACGTCCTGCACGCAGGCGATCGGCA
>Ga0210394_10001069_pt1 | contig 46924 bp, 73 predicted proteins | sample IncBWC12MmetaG_FD_160121 | JGI IMG/M metagenome (GOLD analysis project Ga0210394, IMG submission 160121) | Forest soil microbial communities from Barre Woods Harvard Forest LTER site, Petersham, Massachusetts, United States - Inc-BW-C-12-M | ecosystem: Environmental > Terrestrial > Soil >...
GTCTGCGGCGTGGTCGGCGGCGCGGGCGGCGGAGTCGGCGGCGCGGTCGACGTGGTCGGCGGCGCGGGCGGCGGAGTCGGCGGGGTCGGCGGCGCGGTCGACGTGGTCGGCGGCGCGGGCGGCGGAGTCGGCGGCGCGGGCGGCGCGGTCGGCATACGTTCGGATGGCTGATAAGCTCGTTGAACTACTAAAGGCGGCGTAATCATGGTTGACAGAATCATTCGTTTGATTTTTCTCTTCGCCGTGTTGCTGACTGTGAGCGCCAGTATTGCGGTGCGCTCGTGAGCGCTCAGCCCAAAGATACCAGGCAACTACAGTTTTTCGACGCTGCAACCGGCTGTTATGCAATCGCGCAACCAGGCGAATTAGCCAACGCATCGGCTGAATACGCCAAGGAACATCCTGACAGCACATCGACGGGCGCGTACAAAGCGCTCGAAAGGATGGGCGTATGACCTTACGCCACTACAAAGGCTATTGGACTATCTTTTCCAATTCCCGACCGCTCATATCCTGTTCGAGTTTCATGGCTGCCTGGAGCGCGTTGTATGCGCTGCATGCGGGATTTGACACTCCAGCTTGGAATGAGTAGCATTCGCTAACAACTAAGGACCCCCACATGACGACTTTAATTCAAACTGGCAAATTGAAAGCACTACTGCGTTTCGCAGCGGTCAAGGATACGCGCTACTATCTGAAGGGTATTTACTTCGAGCCTGAAGGCTACGCCGTTGCGACCGATGGTGCGGCGTAACCCCGCGTTGTCCGGGCGCCCGTGGCCCGGACATTTTTAAGGAGCGTACCATGTTCGATCGAATCATCCGAGTCGCATTCTTTATCGCCGTCTTGATCGCCGTCAGCGCAAGCATTGTGACGCGATGACCGTCTGGGGCACGTTTCAAAACCATACCGGGCGCCAGATCGACAAATGGCGTCATTATTTCGCGATCTACGAAACGCATTTCGCGCGCTATCGAGACAAACCGGTGCGCGTGCTCGAAATCGGCGTGGATCATGGCGGCTCGCTACAGCTCTGGAAAGCCTACTTTGGCAAGCGCGCAACCATTATCGGCGTTGATATCGATCCGCGCTGCAAAGAGTACGAAGAGGAACAAATCGGTATCCTGATTGCCGATCAGAAAAACCCCGCACTTGGGTCTCTGGACCCGTTCGATATCATCATTGACGATGGTTCGCATCGGATCGAGGATCAAGAAACAGCCTTCCAAAACCTGTGGCCGATTTGCAAAGGCATTTACTTGATTGAGGATTGCCACGGCATCTACCCAAAGCTGCGGCCACATCCGTCATTGACGAAGTACTATTCTTGGGTTGTCGTTTGCGAGCGCGAACAGCGGATGATCAAAGGCATCCCATCGCGCGAATTGCGCCCGGATGAAGTCAACGCGAGGAATCTATATGGAGTCTGAATGAACGGCTTCATTCAATGCCCGTTTTGTGCGGGGCATGAGAAGATGAGCCCTGAGGCTGTTGCGGCAGTTGCCTACATGATCCGTTGCTGGCTCAATGAAGCGCCTGAGTACACGCCCGTCGTCACGGAACTCATGAACATCCGCAACGATATCTTGAATCGCCAGGAACGTGCAGAGCCCACAGACGAATATGTTCCGCCGATATGCCCAACACCAGCAAAACGCAAGTACTCCAATCTTGCTCACACTCATCACGATGCTGCCAGATGGAACCAGCACCCGTATGAATGCGCGTGCGGGTACTGGCATTTGTCAAAGCAATCGAGTATTGAACATACGGCAAAGATCAATAGCCCCGCTGCGGATGCAAACGAATTTGAAGAAATTGACCCACTGTTGCGCTAGTGGTAGCGTTTGATTCCCTAAAACGACAAGGATTCTCCCATGCCCTCCAATGCCGTGCGCCAATGGCTGGATATCGCGACCCCGACCCAAGCCAGGCAGTTTGCGAAAGCCGCCAAGACTTCCGTACCCCACCTAAGACATATCGCGGCCGGCCGGCGCTCTGTATCGGCCGAGATGGGCCAGCGGCTCGCCGCTGCGAGTAAGACGCTGGGAGTACGCGCGCTGTATCTGGATCAGCGGGCGCTGTGCCCCGCGTGCGGCGTGTGCCCGATCGCTCGGAAACTGTAAGCCGCTCGATCCCGTGGGGCCATTCCAGCAGTACGTCCAACATCGTTGGGCGCTATGCATCATCCCCAAAGGCGCCAAAGCGCCCGACTATCCGCGTTGGAATGAGCGCCCGATCGATCTTGAAACCGCTGGCGGGATTGACGGCGCCGGCTTGCTTCACGTTCAATCCGGAACCTGCGCGCTCGATGTCGATGACTTGCCGGCCGCACGGCTCTGGCTGGCTGAGCGCGGGGTCGATATCGATGGGCTGCTAAACGCCAAGGATCGCGTGCAGATCAGCTCGGGGCGCGTGGGGCGGGCCAAACTGCTTTATCGGCTGAAGACCCCCTTACGCACCATTAAACCGCCAGGGAGCGGCGTAGAACTGCGCTGCGCAACCGCAGGGGGCAAGTCGGTGCAAGATGTTCTGCCGCCCTCCGTTCATCCAGACACGAAGAAGCCCTATGTTTGGGTGTTTGATGAGCCGTTGCTCGGAGATTGGGGCCGCGTGCCGCCAATTCCGGCGACCCTCAAGGCCGCGTGGCTCGATTTATTGGCCGACAGCCCCGCGCCGCAGCCTACCAACGGCGGGCATGTCGACGTCGCCCTTAATGCACTGCACCAATGGCTCTCGGCTCAAGATCCGAATTTACCTTACGACGCCTGGCTCAAAGTCGGCATGAAATTGCACCATGCTACTCAAGGCGCAAGTGAGGGGCTCGCGCTCTGGGATCATTGGTCCTCGAAAGCGACCCGCCAGCAGTTCAGCAACCCCACCTTGCCCGCCTACCAAGGCGATCGAACCTGCCGCGTGCATTGGGTCTCGTTCTCCAGTCCCAAAGGCAAAGTCATCGCGACGCTCGATAACGAGCTCCCCGCCGAGGCCGATGAGTTTGAAACGATTGCCCCCGAGCCGCCCAAAGCAGCAAGACAGCAAAAGGCCGAATCCTTTGCCGCTCTTGAAAAACGAGTAGTGTATGTGCTGGCTTCTGAGAAGTATTTCGACACGACGCGCCACCAACTCATCGGCAGCGATTCGGCACTGGAGCATCAATTCACTTTTATGATGCCGCGTAAAAACGGCAAACGAATTAACCCCGCGTATGTGTTGAAGCAGTCAACTACAAAACGTATGGTCGAAGGTTTAGGGTTCCATCCGGGTGAAAGCGCCTTGTTCAAAGTAGGAGATGACACATTCGCAAATCTTTATCGCAACCGATTGCCACAACCGCTGGAGCCCACGCTTTTAGAATTAGAAAAAATAGAATGGCTGTTTGCGCGGATCGATGAGGATCATTACCGAACGTGGCTCAAACAGTATTTGGGGCACATCGTGCAGCACCCTGCAATCAAGATCAAAACCGCGCCGTTATTGTGGTCGGAAACTGAGCGCAATGGCAAAAGTACGCTCTTAAAAACCATTCCGGCGCTGCTCGTGGGGCGCGAGTTTTCGGTGGATGTGGGGTACGATACGCTCAACAGCGCGTTTAACGATTATCTACAAGGCGCCTGGCATGTAAACTTGACGGAGTTTCGAGCCGGGACGCGCGGCGAGCGCGCCATGATTCATAACAAACTCAAAGCCTATATCGCGGATGACATGATTCAATTGCACCCGAAAGGCAGCCGCGCGTATGAGATGCCAAATCACTTTTTTGTGACGGCATCGAGCAACGAAGAGGATGCGGCCGCGATCAGCAATAACGATAAGCGGTGGGGCATTCACGAAATGAAAGCCCCCGAATATACAGAAGCCGAGCGCCAATGGATTTACTATCAGTTTCTGTTATTGCCAAGAGCCGCGGCCGTGTTGCGACACTACTTTTTGCACGTTGATTTAACCGGCTTCTTCCCCGCAAGTGGCGCTCCGATGACAGAGGCTAAGCATGAAATGGTCAGAGCGTCAATGCCGGCAGACATGGAGTTATTGGAATTATTGCTGGAAGAACAAGCAGAATTTTTTGCCCGCGATGTGGTTTTAGTAGGAGAAGTGCACCGCTATGTCCATAAAAATTCGGTAGCGCGCCCTACCTTGACACGGGTAGGAAAACTACTCGCAAAACCTCCTTTTAACGGGAAAGCAAAGCGGTACCGGGACGGAAAAAAGTTCTATCGAGCGGTGATTATCAGGAATCACGATAAATGGTTGACGGCATCCGGTAGACAAGTGATGGAGCACATTACAGGAGGAAACGACGACGATATTGACTTAATGAGTTAGCAAGTGGTATCTTTTCAAAACCCAACAATCGATCAGGAGTTTACATGTCAGAAGCAAGCAGAGCGGCAGCCTTGGCCCACGCGGCAGCCGTACATCATGGGTCAGCCGATCCAGGCGGTACATTGATTACGGCTGAAGCGTTTCACGCCTTTATTACAGGCGCCGCAGAAGAAACGGCAAAACCTACCAAACCGGTAGCGGCCAAGGCTCCCCCCAAACCGGCAAAGCCAGCGAAGCCCGTAGCGCCGCCAGCCGAAGAGGATGCGCCCGATGAGACGGAAGTGACCAAGGAGCAAGTAGGTGAAGCCATTGAGGCGTTGCTCAACGCCAACTTGCGGCCCAAGGCACTGGGGTTGTTCAAGAAGTACGGCGCCACAAGTCTGTCGTCCTTGTCGGCGGACAATTACGCCGTCGTCAAGCAGGAAGCCGAAGACATCTTAATGAGCGCTTGAGTACCTGTAGGCGATGCTGTCGCCTGTGATAGGGAAAGCGGAGACAGCCCCGCCAGCAATCAAGCTGGCGGGCTCCGTGAGAAATAAGAGGCAACCATGAATTTATTTCAACGTGCAAGAGCATTATTTTCTAAAGTGCTTAAAACCGTTCGCACTGAAATCCCCAAGCCGATTACTATGGAAGAAATCGCATTGCCCGAGCGATTGCCGACGAAAGTAATTTTCCTAAGCGTAATCCGGCAGGTACCAAACTCGTCAAGCGTTTCGCCAAGCACGCGGCCGGTCCTCGGGGCTATTAATGAGTGAGCACTCTGTCTTCGCCTTTTCGGCGTCCCCGCGTTGGATACCGTGCCCCGGCTCGATGGCGTACCCCGAGAATACGGCCGAGGGCGTCGACGCTGGCGAGTACGCCGATGAAGGCACGGCCGCTCACAAGCTAGCCGCACTCTTGCTCAAGTCCAAAAGCGGCATGACGGCCGAGGATTGGATCGGCAAAGTCATCCGCGGCGGAACGCGCGAGTTTGAAATCACTGAAGAGTTTGCCGGCCATGTGCAAACCTACGTCGATGACGTGCAGCGGCGCGCGATCGGCGGCTATTTGATGGTTGAACAGCGGGTAACGCTCGATGGCGTCGAGGGGTTTGATGAGTCAAACTACGGCACCAGTGATGCTATCATCGGGGTAGCAACCAAAAGTAAATATGAGCGCTACCCGTATGGTGTGGTGGAAGACTTAAAATTTGGTCAAGGGGAGAAAGTCTATGCGTGGACGCATGCTCGGCCGGATTCGCCGTTTGTTATGGATGCGTGGATTGAGGATTCCGAAGTCCAAGTTAGCGTTGAGCCCAACTACCAACTCATGCTATACGCGCTTGCATCGCTTGCAGACCTTAGGCTTCTGATTGAAGATCCGAGCTATATCCTGATTGTCATCAACCAGCCCCGACTCGGAAACCTGTCCGAGCTGCGCGTGCCGATCGCGGTACTGGAGCGCTTTGCGTTGTTTGCGGCGGATGCGCTCAAAAAGGCCGAATTGGCCATGAGCCTTGGCGTTGTCAATGTCGAGTTTGAATCCGCTCGATTCTTAAACCCGGGCGAGAAGCAATGCCGCTGGTGTCGCGCCCTCGCGCGGTGTCCCGCTGCTGCGGCCAAAATCCAGAAGGAAACAGCTGCGGATTTTGAAGTCATCGGCTCAGAGCCCCCGGTTGTGCCCGTGAACGCGCCGCAGATTGCCAAGGCCATGCTCGCCGTTCCCTTTGTCTCCGACTGGTGCCGAGCGGTCATGCAGCGAGCGAACGAACTGGTGGGCGCGGGAACCGACATCATTGGCCCGGACAACAAGCCGTACAAGTTTGTCGAAGGAAAGCAGGGGGATCGTAAATGGGCCGATCCAAAGGCGGCAGAGGCCGCACTCGTCGGCGTACTGGGGCCAAAAGCCTACAAGCCGCAAGAAATCCTAACCGCGGGCGGCGCGTCCAAAGTGCTGGACAAGGCCAAAACCAAAGCCACGTGGAACGATATTTTCGTCCCTTTGATCAAACGCGCGCCAGGCAAGCCGATGCTGGTCATGGGCAGCGATCCTCGGCCGGCATACATTCCCGCCTCGGGGGCGGATGAATTTGAGATCGAGGCCGATTGGAGCATCCCTGAATGATCGAGAAAGTGCCTTGCGTGACATGTGAAGGTTCGGGCAACACGCACCACGGAATCTGTGTCATTTGTGGCGGCGTCGGTGAAGTTGCAAAGCGTGAAAAGCGTATGCTACCATCCAACCCGCGCTCGCTGTATTTCAGGGGCGCACTCATAAACACAACTCGCAAAGGAACAAAACGATGAGATTCAAATTGCTCGATGTTCGCCAATCCTTCATGTGCTACTGGACGGCAGAACCCTATCCTGGTGGCAACGATCCGACCCCCTACTTCAGCGGCACGTATCTTTTGACCCCTGACTCCAAGGTGCAGTACTACTCGGATGACAACAAGACGTTGCTGCCGAAGAAGCTGCCGGCGCTCCCGGAGCTGGAGAAAATCGGCGTGGCCTTGACCAACGAGAAATGGGGCAAGAAAGGCCCCGCGATCTTGAAGGCCATCAAAATGACGGGGAAAATCTTCTATCGGGACGGGGACACCAAACCCGACTATGAAGGCTTTCCGGGTACGTTCTTCGTGTCTTCACGTTCCAAAGTACGGCCGAACTACTTCGACCAGCAAAAGCAACCGATCCAGGAGGAGCAAGGCTTGCTCTACAGTGGTTGCTATGTGAACGTGACGCTGGAAGCCTACCCCTATACCAAGGGCAATAACGGCTTAGGAGCGCGCCTGCGCGGGGTTCAGAAGCTGCGCGATGGCGAAGCCTTCGGCGGCGGCGGACCGCCCGCGGATGATTCGGAGTTCGATGAAATCGACGCTCCGGAAGAGGAAGGCGAAACCGATCCGTTGATGAGCTAACCGAGTCCCGCCCGCGCGTTGTTGTGATGAGTCGGACCGGGTCCGCTAGCAACGTGCGGGAGATGGGCGGGAGTCGCCATGTTCAGCCAAAATATTGAAGAAAACTGCGAGATTCTCAGAGAGCTGATTCGCGGCATTCCGCCGAGTCAGCGCAATAAAGCCAAGCGCGCGGCGGCTAAAATCGAGAAAGCATTCACCGATCTGCAGAAAGACTACCCGAAGGACGCGGCCGTTGCCTTGGGCGCTGCCTTTGCAATCTACATGATTGGCGCGCGGATCGTAGAGCAAGCCAAAGAAAGCCCCGGCGAGAACTTGATTCAGCTACTGCAATGAAAATAATAACTGTACAAAATAAAGAGCCGTCAATTCTTATAGAGTTCACTAAAAGTGAATTTAATGAAATTTTATACGCTGTTGCTCAACATTACGATGGGCAAGAGCGCCAAACTTTAGGCAGGTTGCCCTCGACAGAAAAGCTATTAGATGCATTAGTTAGAGCAGAAAAAAAGCTGCAATAAAATGCGTCGCCTTTGGCTCGATACAGAAACCAGAAGTCGAGTCCCCATTCGACAAGGAAACGTTAAATACGCAACCCAAGTCGAAATGACGATGGTGCAATACGCAATCGACAACGGGCCAGTCGTCGTCATCGACATGCTATCGAAAAAAGCGGCGCCCGATCGCCAGCATTCTCTCAAAATCCTCAAACACGCGATTGGCAAAGCCGATGAAGTCTGGGCGCATCAAGCAGAGTTTGATCGCACGATGCTTGAAGCGACTAAAACACTCGATATTCCTGAATCCAAATGGCGTTGTACCGCGGCGCTCGCACGGATGCATGGTCTGCCAGGGGGCCTCGATAAGCTCTGCGATATTTTCAAAGTGCCTGAAACATTTGCCAAGCTCAAAGGCAAAGATATCGGCGCGGTGTTCTGGAGCCCAAACTCCCGAGGCGAGTACAACACCCCGGAAACGCACCCCAAGGAATGGACGCAATTCTTGCGCTACGGGGGCCGTGATGTGGAGGCGATGCGCTATATCTGGCGCAAGATCCCGAAATGGAACGCGACACCGCGCATGTGGGCAATGTGGGCGCTCGATTACCGCATGAACCATCGCGGTGTGGCAATGGATCTAAAGCTGGCATCCGCCATCGTCGATGCCACGACGCGCGCCAAGAGCCGCCTGGCCGCACGAACGGCAAAGCTATCCAAGCTCCAGGCGGATGGCCTGGAAGGCTCAGAGAGCGCCTTGGAGCGCACCACGCAGCGCGATCGGCTGCTTGCCTACATGGCGGAGTTTGGCGTCTCGTTGCCCGATTTAACCGCCGATACGGTGGAACGGAGGCTTGAAGATGAATCTTTACCCGAACATATCAAGGAATTGCTGCGCATTCGCCAGCAGGCAAGCAAGGCAAGCACAGCAAAGTGTCAGCGTGTGCTTAATCAGCATGTGCTGGGTCGGCTTTTTAATCTGCTGGTTTTCTGTGGGGCTATGCGCACTGGCCGTTGGGCTGGCCGTACTTTTCAGCCACAGTCTCTACCTCGCCCTCAATTCCCGCCTGCGCAAATTGCGCTCGCTATCAAGTTCTTTCTGGCCGGGGCGATCGAACTCCTAGACCCCGACGACATCATGGGGCTCGCGGCGAGCTGCCTGCGCGGGCTCATTATCGCAGCTCCGGGTAAGCGCCTAGTCACGGCGGATCTGGCCAACATCGAAGGCCGCTTTATGGCGTGGATTGCGGGTGAAGAATGGAAGATTGCAGCGTATGCTGCGTATGACCGAAAAGAAGGCCCTGATTTATACAAGGTGGCATATGCAAGACCGTTCAACATTGATCCCAACAGCATTGCCGATGAAGGCGACTGGCGCCGGCAAGTCGGCAAAGTCATGGAACTGGCCCTCCAATTCGGCGGGAGAGTCGGTGCCTTCTGCTCGATGGCAGAAACATATGGCTTGCGTCTCGATGAGCTTGCGATTAGCGCCTGGGCCGCAATCCCGCTTGAGCTTAAGCGCGAGGCTCAACGCCTCTGGATCAAGGCCATCAAACAACGGCGTACTTATGGGCTCCCCGAGCGCACCTGGATCGTCTGTCAATCCCTGGTACTTATGTGGCGCGCGGCCCACCCCCAAATTGTCGCTTTCTGGGAAGCGCTCGATAACGCGGCCAAAGACGCGATCCGCAGCCGCGGCAAGAAGTTTCGCGCCGGGGAGCGTATCAGCGTTGATCGCGTCGGGAACTGGTTACGGATCAAATTACCCAGTGGCCGCTACCTTAACTATCCCGCACCCCGTCTGCGAATTGACGGGCGCTACACGAGTCGCTCGTTCATTGGGGTAGATCCTTACACGAAGCAATGGGGGCGCATTTCGACCTACGGGCCAAAGGATGCGGAGAATGTCTGCCAAGGCGGCTGTGCGGACATTCTCATGGATGGATTGCTTGCGGCCGATGAGGCTGGCTACAATCCGGTTCTGTCAGTGCATGATGAAGCGATTACCGAACCGCCTGATGAAGATCGATATAACGACAAGGAACTGAGTCAACTGCTGGTGGAATCAAGTCTCTGGGCAGATGGCATGCCGATGTCCGCCAAAGGCAAGGTGACATATCGATACACCAAATAGTATTGTTGAAGCCATGTACCTGTCCCTGAAATCCTACCCCTGTCGTTGCGTCTACATGCGTAAAGAGAACGGCCAGCCGGTATTTGGCAAGGATGGTAATCGGATTCTTGAGAAACAGTGCTCGATGCACGCCTCTACCATCGCGTACGAGCGGTTGCTGCTTGAGTAAGCCGGAAGCCAAAGTAGAGGATTATTTGCGCCAGGAGACGCTTACGCGAGGCGGTATGTGCTCCAAATTAATCGATGCAGGGCGCCGAGGGCATCCTGACCGGACCTTGCGCTTTCCAGGAAACACGATTTACGTGGAAACCAAAGCTATCGGGGGGCGCCTGGAGCCGTGGCAAGATGAATACCATAAAGACTTGCGTAGCTTAGGCTACGTTGTGCTAGTATTGTGGACAACTCCACAGGTAGAAGGCTTTTTCGCTGATTACGATCGAGGCGTTTATGGATAGCTTTACTGCTGCAAAGGCCTCTGATGCGCAATCTTGACGCGGTGAAATACGTGCTTGCGGTTGTCGGAGCGTTCTACCTCGTGATCGCAATTTATAAACTGGTGAAACCATGAATAGCTTTGCTGCGCAAAACGAGATGAAGCCATGACGCTAATCGAACGTCTGCAACATCACTACTACCACACCGGCACGACCGACACCGACGAATTGGTGAAGGAAGCCATCGAGCACATTCGCGAACTGGAGGCGGCGCTGAAGCAGGTAGCCATGAACTGTAACGCCGAGACCGGCTGTAAGGGCTATGAACTGTACTACAAATTATGCCCAGCCTCGGAAACGCCAGGCCACCCTCCCGCAACCCCGCCGCCCGGTGGATGGCCGAAAGCGTTCATTCCCGTGACGGATAATAACGATATATCCATCACGCCACAGGCGGAAACGAAAGTAGATCAACCAACGAAAGGAGAATGAAATGGGTATTCAAAGTTTCTCTCAAGTCTATTCGGCCATGAGCGCTGAGGACAAAGCGGCGCTGAAGCAATTGAAGCTCGAAGAGGAAAAGCGCGTCGGTCGCGAACTGTCGATCCGCGAAGTGCTGGAGGCCGTGACTCCTGGCTTCGCCGATCCGGCATATCTCAAGGGCTAGGATTCACGTCGAAAATCACATGAAAGCCAAAGACCGAAAGGAATTCGAGCGGCTGATAGCCAAGAAGTTTCCAGGCTGGTATTTTCAACGTCAGTTGGATGGCGGCTATGTCGCAACGTGGCTAGATGGGGCTTGGAATGGCTGGTGTATGCGCGCCGCTTTGGAATCTCAGTCTGACCGGGCAGCGAAGCCATGATGACTAAGGCACAGAGAATCCAAGCGGCGATGGATCGTTGCGACAATCGCTATGTCGAATTGCTCGGGTCCGCCGAACGTTGGGCTGTGTTGAATCGCGACGGCTACGCCATAGCATGCGACCGTCGCGCATTGTTGAAAGCGGCGCGAGCTTATGGCCGAGCGCTGGCCGCTCTAACTCGCGTGCGCAACTAAGAGTGACGAAGATGAATGAGCCAATGGAAAAATACGCTGAGTTGACCGACGCCGAACTGGCGATTGTAGGCGCACCAGAGAATCAAGGGCGTTTGGACTTCCCGCGCCTGTTCAGCGGCGGGAGTGGCCCAAGGCGTTGGGCGCTGGCCGACGAGCTTCGCGCTTGGCGTGCATCACAATCTACTTCACAAGGAAAATGATTATGGCGCTGGTAGCTCAATATCTCGGGATAGCGCATGAGCGAAAGCCGAGCGCGAGGCATCGCGTGGTAGAGCGGCCCCGGCAGGGGAAGGTTGTCGGTTCGAATCCCTCTCAGCGTCACCCCTTCACTCGTACATCCGCTGCGGAGCCGAAATGATTTCTGAATACATGGACAACGTTCGCAACCGTTTGCACACGGCGCTGCTCACGAATGACGAACGCGAGGCTGTGCGCTTGCAAGCGTTGATGGCGCACCTAATGCGAGATGCCGATGCGGTCGGTGAACCGATGCCATGGGACAAGTGGTGTCCTCTTTGCGGCTCGATCATTACTGCCAAAACCGGAGATGAGCAGTGAACGACCAGGAACTTGCCGTATATCTAGGCATCGCCGGAGACCCTGACGAACACACGATCATTGCGCGGTTATCCCCGTCTGCGCGTGCGACTTACGAGCATATGAAGACGGTCGAGGAAGACATCGTGCTGTGGCAGCAGGGTGTTGGCCCGAAGCCTAACGCGATCCTCTGCCACGATCACCCTAAGGCCAATCCAGAGGCGAAATGAACGACCCGTATACGATTCCGGGCGGCATGCTTTGCAAGATTTGCGGCCTGACTTACTACAGCCGATCCTACGGTGGCGATGGGATCTGTCCCAGTTGCGACTGCGGCAACTTCGGCCTGCCGGTAGTCGAGCGCCAGACGAAGCGCATTCAAGAGTTGGAGGCTGTACTGCACGAGGTTTTCAACGAGTGGTTGCCAGCCGAATCGAATCGAAAGATCGCCGCAGCACTTGGTATTACTGATAATACACGAGATCAGCATGACGATTAATAACCATATATCGATCACTGTCGATGGAGGCGATGAGCATGGGTGAACACAAGATTGATCGGCACCGCATCACCGAGATTGTCGCCGCCGAACTCGCAAAGGTTGCCACCGATAAGGGACTGATCCTCGAACTCGGTTGGATCTCAATGCTGCGATACGTGGTTCCGAAGGATGCGCCAGAGGTGCAGGTCGATGACATGCGCAAGGCGTTCTTCATGGGTGCCGAACACCTGTTCAGCAGCATCATGTCAATCCTCGATCCGGGCGCAGAGCCAACAGAAAAAGACTTGGACCGCATGACGCTGATCCACAAAGAACTAGAAGCCTTCCGCAAGGAAGTGACCAGCCACCACACCGCACCAGGACGTACCCAGTGAACGACGAAATCAAATCGACGCTTGAATCAGCAGCCTTTGAGATTCGCGATCTGCGTCGCCAGCGCGATCTTTTGCAGGCAAAAGTCGATGGGTTTGAATTGGCTGGCGCGTTGCTATTCGCTAGGGTGCAGGAACCAAGCCGGGGGATGAGCGAGGATATCGCGTGGAAGTGTGAAAAGATGGCTCAGCGGCTCGCACAGTCACCTAACAGCGGAGAGGTGAAGTAAATGCCGCGCCGAAAGATCAAAGTGAAAAAAGGCACAGGCAACACGACAACCGCTTTACTGTGCAAGCTGGCCTCTCTCACGGTTCATGTAGAAGAAGCCATCGAGGCGGATGGCAACTGGTTCGACTATGCTGCGGTCAAGACGTTGCTGGCCGACAGCGAATTGCGAGAATGGGTCAGGGAAATGACTTCTTTAGGGATGGCCCCACTGAAACGCTCACAGTCTGATGCCGGCGAGAAGCATGATTGAACTACTAATTCTGTGTTTATTAGTAGCTAATTAGTAGTTGTATGGCTGAACCACTGATTTTGCGGCCTCCGCAGCCGCCTATGATCGAGTTTATTCGCAACGTCAAACGCTGTGGTGTCTGGGGCGGCATGGGGATCGGCAAATCCAGTTCCGCGCTCTTTGCGATCGTCTTGATGGATTTACTAGGAGAAATCGACTTACGCAACCCGGTACTCGTCATCGGCCCTGCGCGAGTGGCACGAGATACCTGGATCGAGGAAGCCGCTAAATGGTCGCAACTTGCGCATCTACGGATTGTATCGCTGTGCGGAACGCCAGAAGAGCGATTCAAGAAGCTCAAAATTCCAGCACACATCTATACCGTAAGCTACGAATTGTTGCCGTGGCTAGTTGACTATTGGCTGGCCAAATGGCCGTATCGAGTGGTGTTTGCCGATGAACTTGAACGTCTTAAAGGATTTCGGGAGAAAGCGCATGGAACAAACCTTCACAGTGTTAAGTCTGGTGCCAGCGGTAAACGCGCCCATTCAGTCGGAAGAATTGCGCATAACCTCACAGATCGGTGGATTAACTTGGGCGGTACACCTGCGCCTGCCGGTCTCGCAGACCTATGGGGTAGCACCTGGTTTCTCGATCGAGGCGAAAGGCTGGGACGAACTTTTACGGCTTTTAAAGACCGTTGGTTTAGACTTCGTTGGAGTGGACAAGGTATTGAACCTCTGCCACATGCAGCAAGAGAAATTCATGCGGCTCTGGCTGACATCTGTCTCACCGTGGACCCGGCCGACTACTACGACCTTAAAAAACCCATCGTCAACCCGATCAGAGTCCATCTCCCCCCAAGAGCTATGGCGCTCTACGCCAAACTCGAAAAAGAAATGTTTGTAAAACTCGAAAGCGGCCACCGTATCGATGCGCTCACGGCTGCGGGCTTGACCAACAAATGCTTGCAGCTCGCCAATGGCGCCATGTATACCGATTACCCCGCCTGGGAGGAAATTCACCGTGCAAAACTCGAAGCGCTTGAATCGGTATCTTCGGAATCAGGAGGGATGCCGCTCCTTGTCCAGTACTCCTTCAAGAGTGATAAAGCGCGTATCCTGGCTCACTTTAAACGCAGCGTCGATATTTCTACGCCCCGCGGTCTTGCTGCTTTTAAATCTGGCGATTCTCCTATGGGCGTGGCTCACCCTGGCTCGATGGGTCACGGTATTGATGGCCTTCAACACGTAACCAATCAAATCGTCCGAGTAGGCCATGTATGGAAGTGGGGGGAGACAATGCAATTCCTAGAGCGCATCGGACCGATGCGACAGTTCAATGCCGGCTACAATCGAGCCGTATTCGAGCATCAAATTATTGCCGCGGACACGTTGGATGAGGATGTCCTGGAAGCCCACCAGAATCGACGCAGCGTTCAGGACCAATTGCTTTTAGCGATGAAGCGCCGCGCATGAAAGTACCCATCGTATCACTCGCTCCTGTCAGCGGCTTTGCGTTCAAGCCAAAACCTAATCGAGGAGGCCGCAAGAAATTAAGCCATTGCAAACGCGGTCATGCGCTCGTTGACGGCAATCTCTATTACTACCCCAACGGGGAGCGCCAATGCTTGGCTTGCCGGAAAATGGTCGTTGTGTCAAGATGGGGCAATGGCGGATGTCATCACCCACGATGAGCAAGGGCGCACCTTCAAAAACGGTGTGTTGCAAACAACCTCCGCCACGGCCGCAGGCCCGATCCATGACGCCATTGCTGCTTTGGTCAGTGCTGTTGCCCCGCGGGGGCTGGTACAGCGTCCGGCGAAGGTGAACCAGGCGGTCGAGGCGCAATCGGGGGATCTCGGGAGCCAGTTCTAATGCCGATCGTGAGCGAGTCGCAGCGACGGGCCATGTATGCTGCCGCAGCCGGCAAATCGACTTTGGGTATTCCTCCGTCAGTCGGTAAGGATTTTGTCGCAGCCGGCCCTGCCAGCAAGAATCTGCCAGAGAAAGCGCCCAAGAAAGACAAGCCGCTCGGGGATCAATTCTGAGTGATGGTGATCCCGATCGCCGGATAGTACTTTGGGAGGAGCTGCTGAAGGAGTTTGATTTCCTCCTTCAGCAACCGTATCTCCTCTCGCAGCAGGCGATCTAGCTCCTGCTTGCATCCTTCCGACATCCCTGAGTTGTAGCCCTCGGCCATTTACGCTTTCTTAACGGCCGAGGCTGCGGCAACCGCGGCGGTGACCGGAGTCACGCTAATGCCGGTCGCAGGGAAGAACGTCGGCGGAGAGCCTGCTTCGGTGAAGGTCTGGACGAGCTGCGCACCCAATGCGGCGCCATTTACGTCGAGGTCGGTGGCGGTCACGGAGCCGGTACCCGGAGCGACAGACGTTGAGAAGGCCCACGGCATCGGCGTCTCTTTACCGGTCAAAATAACTGCCGCCTGGGGCGTGCCAGTTGAATCGGTGACGGTGACACTGGTGGAGGCAAACGCGGCACCCGTCTGGGTATTGACCGCAGTGGTCGCGCGAGAAATTGCGACAATCACAGAAACGAGAGGAGCAGACATGGGAAATTCCTTTAAAGGTTGAGGATTCGATCAGGCGTGATGATACACCCCTATTATGACAAAAAGCGTACGGTACCGCACAAAAGGGTTATAGTTGCGGCTTCAATTCGATGATCAGTGCATCGAGCTGGGCGGTGTTGGCTGAGCATTCGGCAAGGGCATCGCCAAGAGCGTTTGTAAGCGCGCCATCGCCTCCCGACGCGCCGGTTGCAGGAGCTGCGGGTCCACTACCGGTTTTTGGCACGGTACCGCGATCGGTTGAGGGATGAGCTTGGTAGTTGCGCAACCGCTGAGCAAACACAGCAGCGTTAGCGTTAGCCGCGAGCAACTGGGCTTCGTAATCATTCTTGACTCCTTCGTTGGCTTGTAGAGCGTCGTCCCGGGCTTTAATCGCCTGGGCGATGGCGGCATCAGTCGTTTTCTGAATCGCTTCTTTGTTCGCGTCCCATTGAGTTTGAATGAGCGCTTCCCCGGCAGTCTTCCCTGAAGAGTAAATGGCGTGGTAGCCGAAAGCGCTCAGCGCAACTAAGGCAATGGCACCGGCCGCATAGGCATAGAGTTTGATCATGGCGGCGGATCTCGCTTATCCCAGTCGCGGCCACTGGTATTGTAGAACTTGATACAGAGGCCAAAAATGCTGGTCACGGCGGTAATGACTCCGGTTACCAATCCTGCATCTTGTACCGTACGCTCTGCTAGGGGCAAATGGAAGTACCAAAAGAGGGTTCGATCGGCGATATAGATCGTCCAGGCACCGAAAGCGTAAAGAATGGTGCGGGGGACAAGGCGCCATGAATCAAAGATCTCGGCCCAATCAAGCCACTTTGTTTTGTTCATGCTCCGCGCGTCCTTGCTCTAAGCCGGCCGCGTGGCCTTGGGCTTCCGATGCTTTAGCGGTCGTCGCCACCAACGCATCTTTCATGCTGTTGGTGGCGGTATGGATGACATTAATCCAAAAAAGCCCGATCAATTGCAGCACGACGGAGACGACCGCACAAACGGCAATGCAGATCGTAGCGCCGTCCCCGATCGTCACAGTTTTTTGAAAATCGCAAAGGCCATGCCGGCCCAGGTCACGAAATGGGGGATGTTGCCTTTGATCCATGCCCACACTTTACTTTCCTCGCCTTTGGCTTTCGCTAACGCCGCGGCCACGGCCGCTTCGATTTGAGCCACGGTTGATTGCGCGGGGGGCGCGGGAACCGGAGTTGGGGTAGACATAAAATTCTCCTAGTTGAGCAATGCGGCTTCCGCCTGGCGGCGCGTCAAGAGTCCGGGGATCACGACGCCGTGAACGTGATCCCACTTCAAAATTTCAATTGCCGCGCTGGCAAAATCTTGCGCATTGACCAACTGGCAGAGCGTACTCGTGCGGTACGCGCCCACACCCAGATTGAACACGAAATCGGTCAACGCGTCTTGCGGGCCGTTGGTGAGCCCCGGACTGTAAAGCGCAAGCAAATTTTGTGCCGCTACCCAGTCGTGCTGCAAGGCTTCATCCGCCTGATCTTGCGTCCAGACGAGCCCTGCATAGACTTCTTTGCCTGTATGCCCCCAGCCGATCGTCCAGACGCCGCCTTGATCCTGATAGGCATTCAATACGCAACCCTCAAATTGCTGTGCGAGAATCGTCATGCATTGGCCGTAGTGAAGATCGCGTACTGAGTCGCCGTCTGTACGGTTGCTTGCGAGAACGGTACGCGCCGGATAATTCGCTCGTTCGTTTGCAAACGGCAGTTCGTTAGCGCGGCTGTTCCTGTCCCGATGACCCCTGGAAATAGCCCGATAGCAAACGAGCACGTGGTATCAGCGCTGACTTCAATGAACTTCGTTGTCGGTAAGAACGGCTGCGCCGCGCCGCTGACCCCCGCTGATACGATGACGGTGTATTCAACACTGGCGGGAACCGGCAAGATGTTGACCGAATCGCTTTGATCGGTTGTGCCCAAGCTCGGGAACTCTGCAACGTAGATTTTGCTCATGCGAGTCCAATCTCCCCGTTCATTTCAATGACGACCGAATTGACGAGACTGGCATAGCCTGTCAAATAGTCGGCCGTATCAAAGCGCTCTTGCCCGACCCAATCGAGATACCCTTGCGCGGGAAGCGAGACGTTGTTCCACGCAAACTGCGTGCCGCCCACACTCGATATCGTCGCCCCTTTGTAAAGGCTCACGGTGACGGCTGAAGTCGTCAACGCATTGCCGATGCGCATGTGCTTCATGATGACGTAGGGCTGCGTGCCGGTGAAGCCTATACCGCCTGGCGTCAACGTGGTGACTGTGCAATTCATCAAGTTGCCGCCCGCTTGCACCGTGGAGAGCGAAACGGTGGCTAGATACGCCATCGGCATGTTCAAGATCTTGTTCTGCATCGAAATCTCCTACTGATAGTGAATAGTAGCTCTAAAGAGCGAAAAGCGGAAATCCGTACTGAACCCCGTTCCAATTGATGACCCCAAAAGTTGAAGCTAGAGCGGGTAGCGCAATTCCGCCTGCCGTGGTGATCACAGTAGCCGTGGTAGTGATACCGATCGCCGTAGTGCCTGCAACAACCGCAGGCGTAGCGCCAGTCGCTGCATGGACTGATGCGGTAAGCAACCCCGCCGTTGTCAGCGTCATTTTGGATGTGCTGCCGTTCATGCCCCAACGCCATATACCGCTAGTGACGGTAGCGCAAAAATCCCCGTTGGCGGAATCCGAAAGTAGCGTATTACCCCCATCCAATCCTAATCGCGCTCTGCCTGTATTTGCCGACAAAGATTGAATGAAACTAACAACCGAAACGTTTGCTGACCCGTTTGCCCTCAAAGCAAGGGATGTGCTATCGGTTCCTAAAAAAGTCGCTGCTGTGTTAGAGGGGAGATAAACATTCAACGGCCCTATAACGTTCAATGTACCAAACGTATTTGGAAGGGGCTGCGGCAACAATTCTTCCGCTTGGACATCCTCAGGAAAAAGCATCGTCAACGGGGTGTTTGCCGTTAGCGTTCGTGATGCAGACGGCTGTAAAATAGGTATGAGCCCAAACGTATCGTTATCAGTAGAATCTTCAGGAAATAATTGCGTTGCCCCGGGGAGCCCCGTAGCGCCCGCTACTCCTTGAATGCCCTGCGACCCTTGCGGCCCCCAATCGCCATCAGCGCCATCCTCTACTAGCGCGATCATGCCGATTGGCCCTTGGCTTCCTGACGGCCCCTGGCCTCCTGTCGGACCTTGGATTCCCGGAGGGCCTTGAATGCCTTGCGTTCCCATCACTCCGGGGGAGCCTTGCGGCCCGAGAAGCCCTGGTGCGCCTTGCGGCCCCCAGTCACCATCAGCGCCATCTTCCGGCATCAAATAAATCGGCTGCCCTGGTGAGCCTTGAACACCCGAAGCCCCCGGCGCCCCTGGTGGCCCCGCAAGCCCCGGCTGACCGTCAAGCCCGTCAGCGCCATCTTCGCCTTGCATGCCCTGCAACCCCAGCCCTGGAGGGCCAACCGGACCTTGAGCACCAGGAGCGCCCGCTACGCCCTGAACCCCTGGAGCACCATCATCCCCCGGCGTGCCATCCTCCACTATCAACGGAGTGGGGATCGTCAACCGAATAGGCACGTTACCAACCAATACGCCGCCACCCGAGAGCCCTGGGCCTAGGGAAAGCGTCGCTTCATCGCCCCCGCCAATATTGCCCCCGCCCGTATTTTGCTGCTGCGCTTGAATCTGCGTGATGATGGCCGCGAGCTGCGCGAGTGTGATGGTGCCTGAACCTACTTCCGCAATCGTGGTGCCCACGGAAGTTTGTTGTCCGGTTTGAATGACCTTGCGAACGCCACCGATGACGGGGAGTTGCACCTTTTTCATTCGTATGCGCTCCCGAGCGGCCCGTGCAACGCCTTCCAGCGCGCGAGCAACCCTTGCGCTAAGCGGGGAGCCATGCCGCCGCTGTTGATGATGCTGCCATCCTTCTTGTTGATAAAAATCGAATCGGGTGCGGGGTTCAAGTCGCGCCGTTCGATATCATGCGGCGACATCGGATGTTCCATATCATCTGCGCCAAAAGACACCGGCTGCACGCCTTGAGCGAGCCCTTCATCGCGTGCGTGGACCCCTTCGATACTTGCCGGGTTGCGTTTGCCCCCGGCGCCGGAAGCGTTATTGGCCCGTGCCATGATATCTTCCGGCACGCCTTGACTCATCACGGGCGCCACATCCTTGTTGCTTTGCGTGCTTTGTGCGGCCGGCCCCGCCAAGTCATCCGCCAAGGACAGGGGGCCGCTCATAAAGCTCGTATTGGGTCGAAACGGCACCCCGCCATAAGTTCGAGGCTCGCTAGAACCCAAGGAGAGCCCCGCTGGCGGGGGCTGTTCGACCCCGTGCGATAGCACGTCTGCCAGAGGGATCTGCCCAGGGGCTTGAGCAGCGGCAGGCGCGGGGGCCGTTGGAGGGCTTGCCGTGAAATTGTTCGCACCCGTACCGAAGAAGTCCTGTTGCGGCTCAGCCGTCGCCGCTTGCGGTTGGTGAGGGGTAAACGCTTGCCCCGGAGCGGGTTCAAGTGTCAAAGGCGGTGGTTGACGCGGTGCAAGAGGACCGAACTCGCCCCCAAGGCCGCTGACGGGTGTTTGCTGTGCGGCCTCAGTTGCTGCCCCCCGACTACCCGTTAAGACTCGACGCGCCCCGGCTTGAATACCGGAAGCGCCAAACAGCCGATCTAACACCCCTTGATGGTTGCCCGTTCCGATCGCTTTACCCAAATCATTCGCAAAACTAGGCGGCACTTCGATGCGATTGGTCAATGAAGTCACGGCCGGGTGCTGGTTCGCAAAATCCGCAATGTCTTTCATCGGCCCGGTGAGCAAATCAGGATCGCGCAACTGCATGCGGGCAATCGCTTGCATATCGACGTTGCCGCCTTTCACCGCGCCTTGAACCGCATAGTTTTTAGCAAGCGCGGTACGTGCAGCCTGAAACTGCTCCAACGAAACAGGAGCGTTTGGTTGAAGCGTATCCGCTACGTGCTGCTCCAAGGCGCGAGCCATTTGAAGCTGCGCGCCCCCGAGATTCTGTTGCTCCACATCATCGGAACCCAATCGCGCGCCGCCTTCTTGTCGCAGCGCACGGGAAGTCTGCACCACTTGAGGGCCTGTGAGCGGTCCTTGGAGAAGCCGGGCTTTTTGAGCATCGATCGTGGCTTGCGTGGCTTCAGAAGGAGCCGTGAGAACGTTCTCCGTCGTGCCCGCACTTCGCATTAGATGCGTGGCGTCAGCGCTTAAAGGTGCCGTGGGTAAAGAGGCTTGCAAACGATCGTAAACAGAACCCGGGGCGGCACGCGCTTGCGCGAGGCTGCCATTCTCCCCCGGTACGAGCGCTTGGCCGTGAGGAACACCTGCTTCCGCACCCAACACCGTATTGCCGAGGGGTTGATTATGTAGCGCTACCGCTTGTGCTCCTGATGGCCCTGCAGCACCCGCTGCTATAGGGTGGCTCGTTAATGTACGCATGCCGTATTTGGTGACAGCAGCCGGCGCATTCTGCGCCGCCAATTCTGCTGCCCCCCTCGATGCAGTCGCCCCTGCTTTGACTCCAGCGGCTAGCGGCACCACATTCGCAAGCTCTCCCATTTCGTTCAACGCACCGCGTGTCTCTCCCTGTGGAATACCTATTTTCTCGCCGCCTTGCGCAAGCAGATTGGCATCCGCTTGCGCGGATTGACCGATGGGGGCTAGCGCACCAGAGACGGCGCCCCCAATCGCTTTACCTACCGGGGTTGTGGTGTCGTGCCCGAATTTTGCGTTGACGTAATCTTTTGCGGCTTGCGCGGCGCCTTCAGGATCGCCGTTATTGGCGGCTGCGATAATGCGGTTTATAAAACCTACGGCACCGCCAACGATACCAGTAGAGACTTTCGCGGCCCCTGAAAGCGCGGCATCCCCTACGCCTTTCACGATATCGCCAACGCCAGGGTTTTGCGTCACTTGCGAATCATGAAATGCCCGCAGACGCGCACCCGTTGCCGAATCGAGCTGATCTGGCATTTCTACTGTTTGGCCATCGGGCATGACAACAGCCGCCATACTAGAAACCCTTGCTCTTTAAGTATTGATCCAACGGTATCGCTGCACCCGCTGGGGCTGGAGTTACTGGCGCTGTCGCAGGGACTGCTGCAGGTGCATTCATGGGTGCCGTACCCCCGCCTGGTTCACCCAAATGCGTAATACGATTCTGTCTTGCGAGCAACGGGGTCACTACGGACATTTGTCCCTTGAGCCATGCGTCGAGCGCGTAAGGGGCCAGCGTGGGGGACATCGCTTCAACTTCGGCCGTATGTGCTTGGTCCGACATGCCGGTGCCGCGCATGACGCTCGCGAGTCGCAGCAAGGTATCGTTACGCGCCGTCATGTACTCCGTGTAATCCGGATCATTCGTCTGACCGTTCATAAACTGCTGCATCATGCCGACTGTTTTCAAATCGTTGTAGCCTGTACCTCCGTTGAGTTTTTTCCCCAATGAGGTCACGTTTTGCAAAAGCCCTGGCAGCATATCGACGCTCATTGCTTTTTGCTGGAAGGTGGCGTTCGACTGCAACGCGGCATCCGCATGCAGCCGATTGAAATTCATTCCCGGAGTGTTTTGCTCTATTTGCGCAAGAATGGGCGCGGTACGACTGTTGATCCGTGTGGGGTCAAGCCGCCCTTCGTGAACAGCTCCGGTAAGGGCGGCAATTCCTTCGGGTGAAGTAGCCCCCCAGGTTGCAGCCCGAAACGCTGCGGGGTCCGCATCCTTGTGAGCGTTCAACCCCGCCAAAGCATTCATCTCAGCTGTTTGCGCCGCCCCTTGTGCTGTCTGCGTAGGCGTTACCCCCGCAAGTGCTGATCCCGGGGGCATGATAGATGTGTTAGGTATGGCCACTGGTGCGGCTGCTTTACCTTCAAACCCTTGCTGTCCGGCTATTGCACTTTGCGGGTTGCCATACGTCAACTTCGCCATATCAAGCGCTTTCATGCCGGCTACCGGATCGTTATTGTTTGAGCCCACTATAAAATCGCGTATTAAAGAAGCCTCCGAATCAGGTGCCCCCATTGCCATTAAATGAGTTTTAATAGCGTCGTGCGCCGCCATTTGCTCCTGCGCTTGACTCGCCTTAATCAGCGCATCTTGCGTTTGCGCAGACACCAACCCGTTGCGCGCTTGAGAGTTCGCGACAAAAGCGTTCAGCCCCGGACGGTCAATCGGAGCGCCGGCCGCGCCTGAGAGCAAATCCGCGAGTCCTTGTCCGGTAGGCATAATGCTATCCTCCTGAAATCACGTTGGCGCTCCTGAAATCACGTTGCCGCCGCTGCCGCCAGGGCTGTACTGCGAATAGAGCGTTGGAGGATCACTTGAACTACCCGGATTCTTGGCATAAGCCCCAGCCCCTTTCTGGAGCATGCTAGCAAATAGCGAAGCGTACGGATTAGTTTGGCTTGCCGCTTGCGCTCGCAACTGATCGGCAAAGTTCTTGGTGTACGATTCCGCTCCCAGTACGTTCAAATTGGTGCCGAGTGTATTCAACGCCAAGCCTTCATTCTGCCGCTGGCGTACCGCGGCATCGATGGCGCTCATCTCGCCCGCATAATCGTTACCGTATTGCTGTGTCTGCTTTTGTGAGCTGGCAGCGTCCGATTTATAGCGCGAGCTAGCGCCCGCGGCCGGCGCCAACGCCGAAACGGGCTGACCAAAGTTCGTGGGGTTGGTGCTGGTTGAGCCCCCGGCCGCGCTCCCTGCCTGATTTTTACGCAACGTGTTCACAAACTGACTCTGTTCTTGATTCGCAATCTGCTGCGGGTTGTTGGTCGCAATCTGCTGCGTCAAATTCTTGACTTGATCATTCGCTTCTTGGCGATACTGCTGCTGGTCATCAATCGCACCAACTTCCGCATTCTGCGCCCGCTTGGTCGCATTCATCTGGTTGATGCCGCCCCCAATGGCGCCAATCGCGGAGATAGCAGCAGGTATCCAAAATTCCTCAGTACCAAATGCTACCCTTTCATGCCAGAGTCGAGGGATCAAGCTCATGTGACTGGCCCCTTCGGATACGCCGCGCTACGCTTCATCGGCTTGAATGCTCCCGCTTTGTTGATCGCCATTGCAGCACCCAAATTTTTCTGTGCGCCTTGCGCGGAGCCTCGCACGCCATAGCTCGATGCACCAATGGCGCGAGATTCCAGCCCCGGATTACCTCCGGTAATAGCCTTGGGCGCCCCTGCTTTAGAGAAAAAGCTGCTACCCATTAGTACGGCCCTCCAGTGGAGGATTGCCGCGCGGCATTACCCGCTGCGAGCACCCAAGGGTTTTGAGTCTGATTGCCTTGAACAAAATTGTTATTCGTAGAGTAATTAGGCGCAGTCAACCCAAATTTACCTCCGTTGAAGGTGGGCACTGAAATGGCGTTTCCTGACAGGTTAGCTGCTTTGTACGCAGCACCAAGAGGGCCTGTTTGCATGGCCCCAGGTGCGTACTGTGTCGGTTTAAATCCTACCGTCGCACCAGGGCCGCCAGGCTGGTAACCTGCATTAGCACCTGCAAGTGTCGGTGCGACCCCAGTATATGCGCCCCCATTCGTATCCGTAGCGCCCGCAGCCGCTTGCGCCACGCCTTGCGCATATTTGTGTGCACCAGGAAGATCCAACTCTTGTGCAAAAGGGTTAAGCGCCATTGCTTTTGAGAAAAAACTATTACTACCCATAGAGGCTCCCGAACGGGGATGTTTGCGCCTTGCGATTCGCCGCTGCTGTCTGTTCGTTCTGGTAGATCCCTGCCGTACCCGCGAATACGTTGCCCAAGTTGTTGGCCTGCCCGTAATTAGCTGCTGCCCCCAGCGAAGCGTTCTGCGCTTGCGCAATTTGCGTTGGGATCGCGCCAGTAAAATTGCCCTGCTGCGCCAAACCGATCAACTGATTCTTGGCGTTGACGTCTGATTGCTCCAGCGCCGAGGTACCCGCCGTCGCTGCCTGACTCGCATTAAGCAATCCTTGGGTGTAGTCCTTTTGGAGCTGCGTATTGGAATCAACTGCCGCCGAGCCCCCCGTCAATCCACTGCGCGCCATCGCAAATTTCAAATTGCGCGCGTTGATTGCTTCTTGATTGTTGACTTGCCCCGTATAGTAGTTGGACAAATTCTGGTTGTACTGCGCGTACTGATTCGCTCGATTCGGATTCGAGTAGGCAGAGGTAATCTGACCCACTGAATTTTGAATCGCTTGCTGTTGCTGTGCGTTGGCAGCATTGGCGGCATTCGCAGCGCTATTCCCGGTGCCCGTAAAATTCCCCTTTTAATACTCGCGGTACAAGCCCGCGATTTAAGCCGAGCCATCTGGAAATTGCCATAACCCCAAAACCAGCACGATTCAAATCTAATATACGAGACACATCGCCAGAAACCATAACAGGACCGCGTCTACGAGCGCCGTTTCGTGCTGCATCAGCGCAGTTATCCTCGGCCGTTCCGTAGTATAAATTAGAGAGAACATTATTCTTTTTAACGTCATCCCAATGAAGAGCCAACATACCTGCGGGGCACGGACCGGCAAAAGCAGATAGCACCAACTTATGGACGCTGCGATCTTCACGCACTCCATCTACTTGAAGCGCTACGTGCACATAACGAACGCCATTTAATTTAAGCAGTTTCTTTGTGCGTAAACTACGTACACGCCCCAAACTGCTAACTTCATAGTAGCCTTCGTACTCCGGTATTGGTTTCCAAATTTCAGTATTCAATGTTTCACCCGCGAAAAGATCACGGCATCGGCGCCGTTAGCACAATATCTCCAGAGCGGGGCTTCCCGAGTGTACCCCAAAACTTTGTACCATTCCTCAATCTTCGGCCGGTTAGCCAACCGGGCCGCAGGAGCTACGCACTCTAAACGGTGCGCGCCATTGGCTAGCATCCCGTCCATGACGCGGCGCGCAGTACGCGTCACAGCAAACCAATGCTCCCACGCTTGCGGCGTCGTCAGCATAAAGTCGCGATACACTCCCGGACGCTGCGGCACGAATCCGCCAATACAAATCGGTTCGCCATCCACTTTAATGACCCATTTCGGCCCTGGCACGACAAAATTACCGACCGCTGCACTGTCGATGTTGTACGCCTCCCCGGTAAAGGCTTCCAACTGCTCGCGTTCATCTTGCGGCATGTTCAAGCACACCTTGATGAAATCAAGCAACAGCGGATCGGTGTATACCACGATCACCCCATTGCTCCTGCACTGGCAGCGTCCGTTACGTAAAGGTTGGCCGCTTGCCAGCTCCACGCATTGGCAGTCGTGACATTTCCGGGGAAGGTCAAAATAACCGAATAGCTCGGCGCATTGATTGGAATCGGTAGCGGCTGTCCGGGCACCGTGTCATCAATCGCCACGAAATACGGTGCGGTCACCCCCGTTGAGGTTGCAAACCCCGGGTTGTCATTAAATGTCGATTTATCCGCCTGGTTGAACGCTACTTGAATCGAGCAGCTACCCTCACCCACCAAATCAACGCCCACCATCATTTTGTTGCGCCCAAGAGCGCCCATATCGAGATACGGCCATTGCATAAGCCCGTTGAACGCAGTCGGTGTGGCTGATGAAATAACCGTATTGGCATCATCTATACCAATCGCTTGCGCATTCACTTGCCACACCACATTGCTAGCAGTACGCAAGTAAATAAAACCTCCGTTCAAAGTCGCATCAGTGATTACTTGAGGAAAAATATACCGGCTCCATGACTTCAAGCTGTTGCCGTTAATCGTCAACACGAATACTTGGGGACCGTAAATCAGCCAGTACTGGCCGCGACCCGGATAGTAGATTGACAACGGATCGTACGTTGCTGCCTGAATCTGCTTAAGCACCAAAGGATCAATCGGATGCCCGGTATTGCCGATCGCCATGTTGGCGGTTGCTCCGATGGTACCTAGATTGCGTACCCCAATTTCAGTCAAGAACAATAGATCGTTTGCCACCGACTGCGCCGCACGCGGCCAGATAGACCCCACAGGCTGCGCATCGAGGAAAGCCATGTTTTGCGGATCAGGATCGATCTGCCACATCTGATAGCCGCCAGCATTAAACACAATTAGGTTGCCTCGATAAAGCGCAAGCGCCTTAACGGGGTTATCCCCGTAATTGTTGAGCCCTGTCGGTAAGTACCCCGCATTGTTACTGCTAGTCCAGTCCGTGGGATCTACCGCGGCCGAGTAGTCAACGATATCGTTATCCCCTGCAAACACATGGGATGCGCCGATAGCCACCGCTACCGTATTAGGATCTTTGACATCCGAGATGTGCCGATCCACCGCTGCCCAAGACATACCGCTGAATGTCGTGACGTACCCATTCAAATTGGTATAGCTACTCGGATCGTGAACCGCATTGCCAATAACGGTAGGGAATATTGGTGCTGTTGTTCCCGATTGCATGAGCGGAATCGCTTGCCACGTAATGATCGAAGTACCAATCGCCTTCCACGTCACCCCGCCATCGATAACCTCATTCCCCAATACTGTAGGCCATGTGGGCTCCGTCGCTGCTGAAGGAGCGGAGGTTGGCTGCACTGCTTCAAATAGGAAATTGGTAATAGGTGCTGGCGTTTCCAAGTTCCACGTTACCAAATCCGCAAACCCCGCATTACGACTGGTCGTACCGCTGCCGGCGCCAATCGACACACGTACATGCGCCGCATTATGCGGCGCTGCTCCCGTTACCGATGTTTGTCGATACCCCCCGCCTTCTTGTACATTTTGCCGCCAGCCGGAAGAACTAATAATCGTATCGGTCACGTCATACCAATTAAGTTGCAACCAAAGCGTCAGGTTCGCCCCTGCATTATTAGGGTCAAGATATGCAGAAGCAGTCACGCTTTGCCCTGGAGTCACCAAGCTGTAGCTCGTCATGGTCGCAAAGGCGCCCCCAGCTCCGGGCTGCGCGCCGTTAGGAAACGAAATGCATTCCAATCCTTGATACGGAAGTGTGCTGGAGTACCCCCATTGCGTCACACCCCCAGGATCGGTAAACGTCCAGCCGCCCGCACCGCTGCCGCCTTCAAAATCCCCGTTGGGGATTGCATTAGTAAACGCCCCTTGAGTCGAAGTCGGGATAACGACCGCCCCTGATGCATAGGTCGTACCCGCTTTCCACGTCGTTACCTTGGTGGATGCCAATGTGAAGGTTGAAAGCGTCGAAGATGTCGCAAAAATACCCGCATTTGATATCGTGTTGGAGTCACCGTACCGATCCGTAATATTGGCCCCAAGAGGCGATGCGGTAGAAATTTGATTTAAAGAGGCTTGTGTCGTTCCTGCATCGCTTGCGGAAAGATCAAAATCGCCAAACTCTTGAACGATACCCCCCGCCAGCGTTGGCCATACTGGCTCAGTTGCTCCGGTATGCACCGGAGTGCCTGTCGTCGCTATCGCCTGGTACGTAAACCCTGTAGACGTATTGGGTTCAACATAAGACCCCGACGTGATGATTGTCTCAGGCGTCCACAAAGGTTGCAAAGGAAAATCACGTACCCCTTGATATGCCAGTCCGTTCGCCACGGGGGGAAGTACAATACTCGCGCTGGTGTAATCCGTGCCGCTCGTCCATACGCCGCTGTTCTGCAACCAGTAGTGAAAAATGTCCCCGTTTGAGAATTGCGCGACCACATAAGGGAACCCCATGAAAGGCTTTGCAAACCAAATCTTGACCGGGGAAGCCGAGGTATTGTTAGGATCTGACAGTACGTTTAGCACATACCCGGCCGGTAGCGTAGCGGTTGAAAAAGCGCTGGAGAAGATGTTGAATTGCCCGTTTGCCGCTGCAAGCCCGACTGTCGAGCTATCAAGCGTCGCAGTACGAATCGTCCCTTCTCGCGGCCCGACCGCCCCCGCATTCGTGATCCAAGCATTTTGCAAATCATAAAGCTGATTCGCCGCCGCGCCCCCCTTTACGCGCAGCCGATTGATGCCGCCGCCAAGGACGGTAATAGGAAACGGCCTCACGAAGTACCGCTTCCCGAAGAATCAAACTGAATCAACGTCGGCCGCACAGCCGGGGGTACCGCGATTGTTCCTGGTACGTAGTGCGCCGTTTGATGGGTTCCTGCGATCAGCTCGGCACGATAGGCGTTCGCCTGCGCTTCAATGTTGTTCGCATCGGGCTGTCCGTAATGCGCTTTGGCATTCGCCAACGCATGCAAAAATACCAGCTCGCAATCGAGCGTCGTGGTATCGGTCGGGTTGACGAATGACATGAGCCCAAAATGCCCTTTCATCCACAGCCAGTAGATTTGATCGGGCGCGGGGTAAATCTCAATTGCCTGGCGGATATCGTAACGTGCGGGGCGCCACGGCTTCGTGATCATCGTATAGAGCTGCGGCGGAATGCCTTGAATCAACGGATACCAGACATTGCGCGTATCTTGAATGCCGGCCCATTCGATGCTTTTTAACGGGTCCATCGTGAAGTTGCACAGCACGTCTTCATCATTGTCTTTAAGCGAGTAGAACCGTTGCCCTGGAATAACCTTCCAGCGGAACAACCGTTTCGTGTGCAACTGAAGATAACGGCGGTACAAGTACTTCTGCCCGCTCGATAGAAAATCTTGCACGAGCGCCGGCATCCCCGGAGGCGGGTTGGACGCCTGATTAGAGAAGCCCAGCCGCACCAAAATGCGATACTGAAGATCCGCCATCGTATCGGTCGGAACCACGTTATCGACACACGAGGCGTTGTAGTTGAGCGGGTCAAACGGATTAGGGCTGTCCCACGCGAGCCCTTCGTTGATGTTGCGTGTAATCGTGACGCGAAGTGCCCACTGCACAGCGCCCGGAGTTGCCACACCCCCGTTGGAAGTCACGTTAACTAAAAAACCAACAGCTCCCGCAAGCGACACGTTTATACTGCCGCTTTCATTAATCGTTTCTTGTGGAGTACCTTCACTACCGACTTGAAAGCTATGCAGCGTCACACCGCCATCAGTCGAGTACGTGATTACTGGATAGCTGCCATCACTCGCGCGCTGCGTAATCACCCACCCGATTGCCCCGCTGCCAGTCAAAAGCGCGGCGGACCCGACAAAATTAATTTGACCACCCGTGACGCCGTTAGCGTTTCCAGTCCAGGAGTATCCGCTGTCCGACATCGGCGCGGGAACGTCTGCCATAAATCCTCACTGCTGCGGCTGGATGTTGATCACGGAGGCGGTCGTCAGCCACCAGAGGGTGACGCTATGCCCCGCCTTGCAAAAGATTTGTGTGTTGACCCCAATCGGCGCCAAGAACGGTCCTGATGCTGAATCAAGCCCCCAAGAGGTAATTCCTTGCGGATTTCCCAACTGATACGTCGCATCATAATTGAGCACCGGGAAGGTGAACGGGGAAGCACCCGCTGTCGTCGTAGTCCCCGTAACCCCCGCAATAGCGCCGCATTGGTTGTTGCGGATGATGGCGATGTTGGTATTTCCAACGATGGGCTTAGTAATCGAAGAATCGATATAATTATCGATCACAATCACATTACCAGGGTTCGCCTGAACGTTAATGCCGATGTTGCCGGACAGTATGTGGTTGTCGTTGATGCGTGTGCGCCCAACTCCGACGCCAATCGTCTTGATCAGATTGATACCGGAATTGCCCGTGTTAAGCCCTGCCACGAGGACATTGTTGGAAATCACCGAGTCCCCGGCCGATACCTCGAAGCGAATCGCATCGACCCCCAACGCTTCTTTGACCACGTTGTTGCAGCACACCACCTTATTGGCTTCAATCTCAAAGCCGCAGGTGAGGTCCCCGCCGAAATTTCCCGTCTGCTCGATGACGTTGTTACACACCACCATCAGCCCATCGGTAGCGCCCAACACTTGGTCGGAGTACAGAACACACTGCCCGCCGTTGACGTTGTAGTTATTCAAAAAATAGTTATTCGCTACGACGATCCGCGTGCCTGCTATGTTGATCGCAGCCGAAGTTCCGGGGCCGGTGACGGTGTTGTAGTTGTTCTCAAAACGATTATTGACAATCGTGATATCGGTCGTGGGCGCAGGCGCGGTGCCTTCGATGCCGATGCCGTAACCGGTGGAGCTGATGACCCCGCCATTATCGTGAATCCAGCAACCGTCCACCACCAACTGTGTGGGCGTGCCCGCTGCCGCGCCCGTATACATGCCGTACCCGGTCCCAAAGCGAACTTCGCAGTTGATGATCTTGTTGTTCGATCCGCTCAAGCGCACGCAAGACTCAAAACTCGGCGTCGGATTCAGCCCCCCATTCGCACGATTGCCATCGAACGTGATGCGCTCCAACGTCACATTCGCCACCAAGCTCTGAATAACGCCGGAACTATTTGCCGCCGCTTTCGCACGAAACACCGTCGCCCCCTGACCATCCCCAAGCAAGGTGAAGTTGGACGTCAGAATCGAAGTGATCGTAGTGAGGTCGTACAGCCCCGTGGGGCAGTAGAGCGTACCGCCATTCGGAAAGGCCGCTGTAGCCGAAGATACCGCCGCTTCAATCGGCACCAAGGACGTGCGCGCCTGAACATCCGCAATCTGCGCGGCCGTCATGAAATCGAAGATGCTTCGATAGGGCGCAAGTTTCGCCGCAATCGTGGTGGGAACCGCCCCCGCGCCTGGAGGGGTGTAGGTGCCCAGAGTGGCGCTCAATGCCGCGAGCTGATTGAAGCTAAAAGAGGAAGTCACGCCCCCTTGGACTGCGGGGAGAATTTCTATGCCGGTAGGAGCAGTACCGGCGGGGAGTTGTGAAATCTTAGGCATGCGTTACACCAAAATAAATTCGCCGGTTTCTGCCGTGATCGGAAACCCAAGTTCGGTAAGAAGAATGCTAAATGTCGTTATCGACCCTGTGTTCCAAGCATTGGGGTTCACAATGTCTCCTTGGGCTACTGCTGAAGCAATGACGCCAACTCCTAGCGTTGAAGTCGTATTGGTCCACGCATTGGGGTCAAAAATATCTCCATTCCCAATCGGCAGCACCATAAGTTGCTCCTTTCAAAGAAAAACGGCCCCGAGCAAGGCTCGGGGCCGTGAACCCTATCCATCGATAGGAGCCCCACTCAAGCCAATAGACTGTCCACGGGCCGCGCGCGGCCGTTTCTGCGAATGCGAGAGGGCTGCGCGGCAATCGCGGCCTCCTCATCCGCTTCGCGCGCCTCATCAATCAGTTTCTGCAAGGCGCGTTCGCCTTGCCGGCCGTTGCCATACACGGAAATCGCGTACGGGATGCCGCTTTTCGGATCGCCCTTGTACGCATCGATCAAGCGCTTCAACTCCACTTTGGCATCCGGGTAATCGCCCTGATTGATCAGCTTGCCAGGCGTTGGCGTGACGAACTCGCCCGTGCGCACCACGTTGCCTTCATCACCAAAGAGATGCTCTAGCATCGGGATTTCCCACGGCGGAACCTCGCGGTTGTGTACCGTGTTGGTATCGCGAGTCACTTTCACTCTTTCGTAGCGCAGCATAGAGGCCCCTCTTAGTTTTGAAGCAGAATCAGCGTCGAGGTCGAACCGGACGCCACGATCCAATCATAGCCCAACGTCACCAGTTTCGGCGTGCCAAACCCGATGGTGCCGATGACGTTCCACCCCGTGGTGCCCAAGGCATTGGGGCCAAGCGGCGCTCCGTAGGTACCCGTTGCCAGCACCGTGTTCAGATCCGGAGCGCCCAAGATCGTGATCGGTCCTGAGAACCCGAAAGAGCCAATGCCCGCCGCACCGCCATTCATGGCGAGCACCGTGTTATTGGGCTTGAACGGCAGCGTCGGGCCGTCCGGCTGATTGGAAAGCAAGTGAACGAAGTTCTGTCCACCCAATTGCATGCCCGTCGTGATCATCGACAAGACCCCGGCCGGCGTCGCAGCGGATGCCTTCTGCGTCGAGAGCGTAAAGGTGTCGGTCGAGGCCGAGGACACGTAGTACGTGGTGTTGAGCTGCGCCGAGATCGTGGTCAAGCCTGCGAGCGAGGTCAGGAACCCCGACGTGCCTGCGATCGAGAGTGCCACCGCATCGCCATTGGTCGGCAGATACCCCGGCACCGTGACCACCGTGGGCGTCGCGGCGGTCCAGGTTGCCGCCAGGGGATCGCCAAAGGGCACGGGCGCCTTGTCGTAGGGAAGATAGATCGGCTGGGTGCCCGCCGCCGTTGCTGTCGTCAGTAAAAGTTGCATGTGTGCTGCCCCTTATTGAATGCTGAGAACGGCGTGCGCGTTGCGCTTGCCCGTGGTGAGTGCCGCCTTCGCCGTCAATGCGAAGTAGTGGACGTACCGGTCGTACACCCGCGGGGGCGTGCGATTGATCATCCAGTGCCCTTGAATGGGGCGCAGTTTCAAGAACTTCGTGTTCAGGAAGTAGCAGCGCTTCTCCCACGGGATCGCGGGGGCGTACAGGCCGTCGAGCACCGTCATCACCGGGTCCCAAATGATTTCGACATTCTTGAAATACATGCCGGTGCGAATGCCTTCACCCACCGAGGCGTCGAGCTTGGTCGGCTCGGCGTCATCCTTCATGTACACCGTGCGATTGATGGTGTTCTTCGCATCGAGCCGGTAAGCGTCCAGAAAGAGTTCACCGACCAGGATGTAGTTCGGCGCCATGCCGCCATACCGGGTGCAGTCGCGCCAGCCGATTTCCATCTGCTGCGTCAAATTTCCGGCCGTAGTCGTCGAGATGCCAGTGATCGCCGTGTTCTGCCACCAGGTGTAGATCGACTGATCCAAGCCGCCGACGACTTGAGAGGTTGTCGGAACGGTCGATACCAGAAGGTCGAGGCCCGGGATGTTGGTCGCTGACTGCGTGCCGTCCAGATGCAGCATGTAGTCAAAGTTTTCTTGAAAGCCCAGCTTCAACGTCTCGCTGTTCTCCTGCAGAAGATTGGTGAGCTGAACTTTCTCGGCCTCGCTCGGGACGTTCGATTTATCGTCCGTCATGACGATACCGTTTTGCGTCAGTTCATCTTCGTTAAGGCCGAAACCGTCATGAAACGACCCCCATGTGTACTTGACCTGTTGAAGGGTGCGCTTCCGGTTATACGTAACCTGAGTGTCCCCGAAGTAGGACTGGAAATTCGAGTCGTTGCTGTAACGCAGCTGCTCCACGACATACTGGAGCCCGCCGATGTAGGGCTTCTTTTCCTCCATCAACTTTTTGATGAGAGGCCGAGCGACGTTAACCTGGTCAATCGGGTCGTTACGGAGAAAGTAATTGATCGCAGCTGTACCGGCGTATTGGAGCTGCTCTGAGGTAAACGGCATGTTATGACTCCCAAAAGGAAAAACACTAGGGGTTCTTCCTGAGAGGCCGTTCAGAATTTGTGGGGCGCCGTCCTCGTTGTCAGGACCCACTCAAGTCACAGGCTGCAGCCATCGATATTGCGGAGACTATGCCAAGAGAGGATCACGTGTCAAATCGCTAGTCTTCTCCGCCTCTCGGCACGTCCCCGCCGCCGTCCTCTTCGCCCTCGGATTCCGTGGACTTCTTGCCGCCTTCTTCGCGCTTCAAGGCTTTGTCCATTTCCGCTTTGGCGCCCTTGGCTTTCTCGGCATCTTGATCCACTTCACTGTTGTCACGACCGATTTCCATCTTGTGAAAATGCAGCGTCATGCTGCGCTTGGTCGAGCCTTCTTTCCCGGGCGCCTTGCCGCCGCTTGGCGGCGTTTCCTGATTCTCGCTGGTCGCGCCCACATGCGCGAGCCCGTGGATGTGAATCTTGGAGCCTACAGCGGGCATCTTGGTGAGCCCCAGCTTTTCCAAGTGGTGGTGCTCCAGATACACCGTGGGCGGTCGCTGATGCTCGGTGTTATCCCGCGCGAGCGAGCCGGTGGACGAGCCCTTCTCGCTCTTGACCTTGGATGTCATTGTCACCATTGCCATTACGGTTTCTCCTAGTAGCCGGTCATCGCCATGCGCTTCTTTAGCACATCCGCTTCAGGCAGTCTACCCTGCGCAGTCAGGATGCGTGAAGCCACTTCATAGCGCGACCAGATGAATTGCCGGATCATCTCGTTCAAATTTTTCTTCAAATCCAAGTCGGTGCCCGCTTGCGGGAAGAGATCATGTGCTAACACTTCAAGCCCTGCGCGATACGCATCAAAATCCGTCAAACACTGCTGATCGCCTAACTTAACGCGCGGGCCGATGGGGTGCTGGGTCAGATTGCGATAGTAAGGCGTCTTCGCAAAATGAACAGGACCGCGCAGCGCCGCATTCGCCAGATCCACGAAGCACCAATAGGCATTAACGCGCGGCTGCATGATTTCATCGAGCCGATCCCGGCGATAAATCGCATGCTCGGGCCAGACGTGCTTATGCATCACAAAATTCCAAAGCGTGTCGGCCCGCGTGAAGGTTTCATCTTCTGCTACGTAGAACGCATCCCATGCGGGTTTCTGCTCGACTTCATCATAGAGCTGGCACGGGGCAAAGTAAGCGAGTACGTCCGGGTGATGGTCGAGAAAGTCCACGCCCTTGGCTACTTCGCCAGGCAACAGATAGTCATCATCGCCCAAGTACATGCAATACTTAGTGTGAGACGCCAGGAGCGCAGCACGCATATTGGGGAAGGGGCCGATGCCCCCCTGCGCTACGTTACCTGCTTGACGAATGTACCGAGTTCCAGGTGGCAATGTGATCTCACTTCTACCGTTATCAGATACTATGAGCTTCGCATCAGGAAAATCGGCAGCCGTTCGTTCTAGCGTCCAGGCCAGCCATGGGTCTCTGCCGTATGTCGGGATACAAATTGACAGATTTTTCATACCCCAACCCGAGCTAAGTAATCAAGGCCATTACGCAAACTTTCCGCTGTATCACCAAGCGCCCCCAAGCCTAAATTACATCCGTAACAAAGCCAGCCGCGAAAAACACCCGTAATATGGCAGTGGTCAAGATGTACCGCCTTACGTCCGCAATTCATCTCGCACAATTCAGGCATCGGCCGTGTCGGAAGGGGCAACCCTTGACGCTTGCGACGCTTCGCACGTGATCTATCTAAGTTTGCTGCATGCCATTTTTTAGCGCGTGCAAGATACTTCTTTGGGTTTGCCGCATAAGCCTCGTGCTTCCTATCGCGCTCCTTTTCTTTGTTTGCTGCATAATATCTGCGACCGTTCGCGCGCATATTTTCTGGGTTAGCTACGGCCCATTTACGATTACTAGCAAGCACTTTTGCCGGATTCGCTGCGTAACGTTTGCGGTTGTATGCACGATTACGTGCGCGTTTTTCTTCAAGCGTCTGCATGCGCGCTCGCTCCGTTCAAACTCGCAGGCGGCGGCAACGCAATTGTTTCCGTCGTTATGGTATCTGTCTTAGGCTGCGGCGGTTGCGGGTCCAACGTGCGGCCATCGTGGCTCAAGCGAATACCGCAATTGATCCACGGCTGAATGCCGGCGCTATAAACTAAATCTGAAAAGGAGTAGTCCTCTGAGAGTAGATTATCGAGCGCAATGCGACCAAAAAAGAAATGATAAAAAGTACCTTTTCCATAAGAAGCCACCAACTTTTTGTCAATCAGCGTTTGTAGCACCGTGCGATCGATCTTCAAAAAGCCGCCCGGAACAAACCGCGCCTTGAGCATCCCCTGCCGCGGGATGTCCTCCAGCGGCACCTGCATGCCGGCATTATCGCGACAGAACGGCATCGGCGGCTGGCACTTATCCGTATACAACCCGCTGACGAAAGGTTCCTCCGTATCGATCAGGTTTTGCAGATCGGTGCGCGAAAACCCCATATCGCTGTCGATACAGATCATCGTATCGTATTCGGTACGGCGCAAAAATTCATTCGCCAAGACGTTGCGCGCGACGTAAATATCCGACTGCCCTGCCAAGGGGAGCCAGCCGCCGTGCAAACCGGTGGAGGCCAGCATGCCGGCCGTGTAGAGCGTGATGGTGGTGTTGCCCCTGATTGGCGTTGCAATTAAAACCTTGCTGTAGTTTTTCATTTGTTCATTCCTGAGAGGGCTGCATTCATCGCTTCCAACGCATTCGCAGGCGCCCGAGTCTGCCCCCCGGCCGGCTGCTTGCCCGCCCGTAGCGGCTGGTTCGCCGGTATCTCTTTCTTGGGCGCGGCTTTCGGGAGCTTCAAGTTTTTATATGCCTCCAAGAATTTATCCTTCCGCTGCGGCCACGGGACCGTCAACATCAAAGGCTTCAACGCCGGAACCAGAATTGCCTTCTTGCGCGCGTAATCAGGATCACTTGCGATCAGCGTTTGTTCTAGCTCGGTAAGCGCTTTGCGCCCATCCGCCTCTTCACGCTGCGCTTGCTGCTGGCGCTGCTGCTCCTGAGTCGCGCTCGTGGTGAGTTCCGTGCGGAATTGCTGGCCGTTACGAGTTCGTGCAATTTCTTTTGCAAACTCTGGAGTGAGCTTTCCAGTTCGCACCGCCTCTTTGAGATCCGCATGAGCCCCCAACGGATCGCCAATAGCGCGTTCTTTTCCGAGAAGGGTAGCGAGTCGTTCGGCAACGTTTTCAACCAGCTCAAGGGCTTTCTCCTGCTGCTTCGGGTCGCCACTGTTGAAAAGCGCGAGCCATGAGAGCGTCTCGCCATACTGCGCAGGCGTTGCGCCCGTGGCTTGAATGCCGTTCACCATGAAGTCAAAATTGGTTTTCAACTCATCGCGCTCGGCCGTCACCGTCTTGGCGGTATCGATCAGCGTGCGGATGCGCTCCTGGGTGTCTTTCTTCAGCTCCTTCGGAATCGGATCATTGAGTGGGTCCGGCTTTTTAGGCTCCGCAATCGGCTTGCCTTTCTCATCGAGCTTCGGCGCTGCTTTCCACGTACCGTCCGGATTGCGTTCGCGCTCGCCATTAGGACCGCGTTCCTCTTCGCCTTCTTCCTCTTCAGGCGTCTCCTCCCCTTCCGGTGTTTCTTCAGACGTTTCCTCTGGCGCCTCTTCGCCTTCAGGCGTTTCTAATTCTGACGCCGGCTCTTCGACGACATCGCCAAGTGCTTCGTCCATTTCTTCCATTGCTGTTTTTTCGGCCATGTGGGGGCTTCCTGTCGTGTTATATCAAGGCCCCGCCCCTGGCGGCGGCGCGGACGCTCCAGCCGGGGATAACGGTGGTGGTTGACCTGGGGCCGGTTGGCCACCAGGAGCGGGGGTTGGGGGCGGCGCGCTCGCGGCATCGCGCGTCAACGCGGGCTGCACGAGCTGCTGAGCGGTCGATGAATCGATGACGCCTTTGATGCTGACCGAGACTTGCGGCGTGATCGCCGGGGGCGGTCCGCCCGCGCCCGGGGAGCCTGGCGGGGGCTTACGGGGAATGAACCGCTCGACATCGCTTTCATCGCCCAAGCGCAGCATGGTTTCCTTGACCAGTTCGATCTCAGCATTCGCCATCGGCGTGTTGCCGGATGCAAAGGCTTGTTCGATCGTCTGAAGCGATTTTTGGATCAGCGGCAAGATCGTGCCCCACGCTTGCATGTCGGTCGCTTGCCGCGGCTTGCCCGTGGACCCCGCCTCGATGGTAACCTCGACTAGGGTAAACAAGTCCTCGATATCCATACCCGAAGGCCAATACGCCGCCTTGCCAGCCAGCCGTTGTACATCTCGTGTTTCGAGACATTGTAGCGCTTGCTCCGCCGTGTACTGTGCCATGTCGGTGAGCATTCCCTCCAGGTTATCCCGGTCAGAAGTCGTCCGAGCTTGCGTTCCGCTTTGCTGGATGTTGGCTTCAGTAGCAGTTTTCGGATTACCCGGAGAGTTGATCGCAGCGGACAAGGCTTCCTGTACACCGCTGATGCGCTCCATGTCGTTGAGGATAAGTGTAGGATCATAGAGCCTCATATCAATCGCGGGCACGGGCTTTGCGGCGAACATGTTTGCGAGGGGTATAGCGGGGTCGCTCGGCCTCAACGCCGTGAACTCTTGACTCTTGGATTCCACCAATTTCTTCGCTTCCACCTCGTCCAACATAGTCGCGTTGAACAAGACGCCAGGAATACTCCTCTCCCGGGTAAGGCGGAAGTTTGACCTCGATGAGCTGTACTCGTCCTGCAATTTGTAGAGGCGCCAGGACAGAGATTGGGCGTGCCGCTGACCGTCGACTTCGTAAAATGCGAAGTAGAAATAAGGATAGAACCGACTGGTCGGATAAGGAGGCGGATACGGCTTTTTGGCCCACTTCTTCACCCCATCGATGATGGTGCGAATCTGTTTATCACGCCGATCCCAAATTTCGACCGCCCGTAGAAACATCGGAGATTCAGTAGCACTCGTCTGAGTGGTATACGCCTGCGCACTCTCCGCTGTCATTGTGCCCTGCGGCAAAATGTTGTCCGTCTCGCGCGTCGTCAATTCTTTCGGCGCCCGCTGAAAATACGCCTTGGCCGATTTGATGTCTTCGGGCTTGAGCCGCGGGAAACGCGATAGCGCATCGTCTTTGGTCAAGTACAGTTCGTTCGCGATCCAATCCGCATCCGTGTAGTTCTCGATGCAGTTGATGTCGGTCGAAACTTGCATGTTCTCCGTTTCGACATAGTCGATGACGAACATCTTGATGACCGCCACTTCCAGCTTTTCTTCAAGCTCCTCGATCAGCGCTTCTTTCTCCGCCTTCTCGGCCTCCAGTGTTTCAGGGTCACGGTCTCCCGGATCTTCCAGTAACTTTTGCTGCGCGATGATGCGCTCGTGGGTTTCCTGTGCATCGTTCAAGGCTCGTTCGACTTCCGGCATAGGGCGCTTCTCAGACACCATCGTCGCCTTGAACCAGCCCTCACCATTGGAGAGCACAGAGCGCACGCCTTTGCGCGCGGGCTTTTTCAAATTGCCCTTGCGCCACAGACTGGAGATAACGATTTCTAAGGTGCGGGCGAAGGTTTGAATCTGGTACGTATTCGACTCATCAACCTGGGGAGCTTTGCGTACAGATACATCCGGATTACGCGCATACAGTAGCGCGACCAATATATCGATGAAAGCACCAATAAGATTGGTAGTAACAGCCCAAGACAGATCACTTGTGCCAGCAGCGTACCTACGATCGATAGCCACTTGCTTGCGAAAGTTTTCATCGAACTTGCGGGCGTCGTCATACTCCTTCCACTTTTTCTCAACCAGCAATTCTTCTTGCTCGTCCTCCGTTTCGGCTTCCGGTTGATCCACACCCTCGTCTTTGCCTTCCACGTCCTGACGCGGATCTTTCAAGATGCCGGCCGTACCGCCGCTGATGCTGGTGGAACCGCCCGATGTAGACATGGACTATTTTCCTGGCTCCAACACTTTGGGCGGTTCGGTCGGGCTGGGGTTGACCAGAATATTGGGCGCGGGGTGCTCTTTCGCGAGCTTCGCCATTGCCGCGGCCGTGCGCTCATCGAGCGAGCCTTCTTTTAAATTCGTATTGGGCGCCGCCTGCTTGCGATTGATTGCCGGAATCATATCGTCATTCAGTTTCGCAATCGCTTGATCGCTATACCGAACGGCAAACCCAGGACGCGAGTGTTTCATGGGAAGAGCCCTGCTTGGTTGGGTAACACAATCGGAGTGGAGTACTTGAACGGCGTCACGACAACCCCCCGTTCAGTCAGCACCGCGGGCCATACATTCGTCTGGCCTGTCGCAAAGACGTTGCTGTTGGTCGTAACGCCGACCGTCAGCGGAGGGCCGGTGAGGATGGGGGTAGCCGATGAAGCCGCCACCGTCGGTAGCACATTCGGCACGCCAGGCGAACTTTGAGCCACAAATTACGGCCCCCCGCCTGCAGGAGCGCCGATGTTTTGCTGCCCAGGCGAATAGTAATTGGGACCGGCGACAGCAAGCGCCTGTTCGGCCTGAACCACGGAATTAAGCCCCGTGGCCCCCAGCACCGACGTATTGGTCTGCGTCGTGAGCTGCGCCGTCACCGTGGGCAGATTGGTGGGAACTCCTGGGGAGCTGCCGAGTCCTGTTTGTGCGGCCATGTCTTAACTCCTCTTCGGTCTGAGCACGATATCACTGGTCGTGCCTGGTTCATGCTGCATATACGGCACGATGGTAGCCGTGGCTGATGCGCGGGAAGCGGACGCCCCGTATTCAGGGACATCAGGGGGCACCGCGACATTGGCAGAAGTCTGATTCTTGCCAGGCTCCGAATTGACTTGTGCCATGCTAACTCCTTTTGGGCTTCAAGGCAGGATCGTTCGTCGTGCCTGGTTCGATTTGACTGTAAGGGACGATGATAGCGGCTGCTTTGACCTTGGTGTCCGTGGTGCCCACTTCAGCCACCGCTGAAGATACTGTGACGTTGGCGAAGATCTGATTCTTGCCGGGTTCTGAGTTGACTTGCGCCACCGTACCTCCTAGAAATAGCGAACCTTCGGCTTCGTCTCGCGATCGTTATACTCGATCCATTTTTCCGTGAACGGGATGAGTAAGGGCTTAGCTTCCGCCGATACTATACGCGCGTCCATCATTTTATCAACCAACCGCCCCGCGAGCCCGCACACATCGCAGGCATCATCGTGCTTGCCCCCGGGGAACTTGCACAGTTGATCAACCACATGATCGGTCCAGGCACGCCGCAACGGAAAGTGAACCGTTCGAGCGGTCGCCCGCGCATGGAACGCCTGCAGCTTGATCGATTTGTCATCGAGCGAAGGCAGCATCTCGATTGCGGTGAACTTTTGCGCATGCTGCATGGCGCTGCGAATCGCAGGGCCGATCGCCTTATCGATCAGACCGCCTTCATTCGCCCATCGAACCGGTTTGTAGAGCCCCACCAAGCGAATGAACTGCGCAATGCCGACATCCGTTTCGCACTGCTTAAAAAACCAGTCGGTGAACCACAGATCCCCCACCCGATCGACGCCCCAAACCCCGTGCTCGGTGAAATCCGGTTCACGCTTGCCGTGCTGGATCTCCATCGTCGCGTAGTCCGAGGCCCCGTACATGCGCAAGGAGAGCGGTAGTGCTTTATCCTCATATGGCAGCAGATACGCGTAGCTCACACTTGTTTCGTCTGCAGGTATTTGATCGCAACTTGCGCCCGCTCGATGTCCTCGCCGATCGCCAGTTGGCAATGGCCTTTTCTGATCAGATTAAGAAACGAATTGGTGAAAGTCGCCCACCACGGCGGTATCGCGCGCTGCATCGCCAAGCCGACTTCCGAAGATATCGTCACGTCAGGATCGCGAAACACCAAGGCGCAGACAAATAGATCCATGAATAGTAGCACTTTGTAAGCGTAGCTTTTAGTAGTGATCATGCATCGCTCCGGGGCAAATCGGCATTGTAGTACTGAAACATCTCGCGATTGAAATGGATACCCCCATAGGGCGCGGGGCGCTGTTGAAAGAGCGCGGCCCAGGTGCGCGCGGCACGCGGGTTGTCCCGCCACACTGACCAATGCTCGCGCGGCCAGAACTCAGGCCAGAGAAACTCTCCGATCTTACGATTAAGCACGTCATCTTCGCGCTCGCACTCGGCCGGAATACACAGTACGTCCCAATACTGGCCGTCGCGGCAGTGGATCAGGCCCGACTCGCCTTCGTAGTTCTCGGGGAGAATCAGGCCGACCAAGTCCTCTTCGTGCCAACGAGTCATTACCAGTACCACAGACATCCACGGCTTCGCGCGCGTCATCGCAGTATCGATGTATTCTGAATAGATCTTCTCGCGGATGGTGGCGGAGTCCGCTTGCTCGCGATTCGCCACCGGATCATCGAGTAGCAACAGATCGCATCGATTACCGGTGATGCCGGCGAGCATCCCTGCCGCCATCATCGAGGAGCCATTGGTCAAGGACCAATCATCGATCGCGCGTTGATCATCGGCAAGCGTCGGACGAGAAGGCCAAATGGCGCTCCAGCGCGGATCGCGCACGATGGCCCTGACTTTGCGCGATTGCTTGGCGGCAATGCCGGTCGCATAGGAGCCGAGAATGACTTGCGTGTTCTTTTTGCGCCCCATCGCCCAACTGGAGCCGACGACACTGACATAGGTCGACTTGGCCGAGCCGGGGGGCGCCAAAATAATTTGCCGGCCGCGCTTGGTCTCGATGCACTTTTGAATCTTCTGCATCATCAAGGCGTGGTGCACGGCCAGACGCAGCTCGACCGGCTCGTAAACGGTCGGTGTTTCCTCAAACCGATTCTTGAGCCTGCCCGCGCCCTCGATGATGGTTTCGCCAATCTCGATATCTTCGGCTTCATCCGGGGTGTCGAGCAACGGCACGCCTGGAATATCAATCGCTTGGGAATACTCTAGCAGGGATGCGCGGGCGCGGGTTCGTCTTAGATATTCCTGTGCCGCAAACTCGGGCGAGAGGGTTTGGTTCACTTGAGCAGCGGATCTAAATCAGGAAACGACTCGGCGGGGCCGTGCGAGGCATAGAAGCCGCGAGGCTTGGCGCCAATCGTGACCATCGGCTGCGAGGGGGCCAACTTAGGCAGCGCCTTGCGCTCGATGATGGCCACCAACTGATCATCGTTGAACGCCGCGGCGGCGAGGGCCTGGCGGCGGGTCGCGGGAATCGCGATGATCGCCTGAGAAGGCTTCCCATACCCCCGGTCCAGGATCGCTTCGGCTGCGCGAATGCGATCCTTGTCCGTCTCGGCCACCTCCATCGCATCAGCCAGCAACTCGATCGCCCGGGGCGCGTGGCTTCTGGCTAATTCAGATATATCGGCGTCGTCTTCGTTTGCCATAGGTATCAAGGTACCGGAAAAGAGGGGGCAGCGGTAGCGTCTTAGATTGTCTCTGTACGTCTTAACTATTTGCTGGTGGCGCTTGCAACAAAGCGGCCGCTCGCCGCCAGAAGCCTACCTCCTCGAAAGGGGCTCCCCCGGGGCCTTCCCTCATTTCTAAAAATCGGCGGCCGTCATCAATGCCGCGATGCAACAAACTCTCTTGCGCTGCAACAAACAAGACGATGCGAGACAACATGCGATGTTATGAGATCGCCATACGCCTGGCGCGGCTGTGCCTGTTGTGCCTAGTCGATAATTTTAAGACGGTCGAAGTAGGAACACCTGTATTTCCCGGGGAAAAGAATGTTCATGTTCCTAGTGTTCCTAGTGTATATATATATATATATAAAAATAGGGAGCCTAATAATCCTGGCGGGGAGACTGATACTCAGTTACGCTGCACATGTATGCACATATGCACAACTAGCTATTCTCAACATTTCTTGCTTTTACTCACAATCCGTGATATACATTAGTATTCAACAGCTTAGGGGTAAATATGATGCATCGCCGCAAAATTCAACGCCAGCAGCTTCGCCTGGACGGGCTAAAAGCCCATGCGCTCATCGACACCGGCCTCAAGCCGGCCGATGTGCTGTTAGTGGTCGGTGGCTCGCGTGCGCGGCTCTATCGCGCGCTTAAAACGGTCGAAAGTGAGACACAATCGACAGATCCGCTACTATTGTGAAAATAAAACTTGACACAACGTGAGACTGTGTTACTTTGGCATTGTCTCGAATTGTTTCAACATTAGGAGTAAAGAGCCATGACTAAAAAGCTATATGAGGAGCTTGCCAACATTCTGCAGGCTCGGCGCCATTGCGCCAAGACGCTAGACACGCATCGCGAATGGTTTGAGCGCTGGTCCGATCGCATCGAACACATTGACAAGCACGTATTGCCGAGCGGTTCAGGCTTCGACAGCGACTCGCATGTCGATATCGACGCGTGCACCGATTCGCGCATCGTGATTAACACTTCATTTCACCACATGGACGAGCATGGCGGATATTGTGGTTGGTCCGAGCATGTGGTCACGATTACCCCGTCATTCATTGGTGGCTTCGATATTCGCGTGTCCGGCCGCAATGTGCGCGATATCAAAGACTACATTGCCGAAGTGTTTGAACAGACGCTATCGGCGCCATATGAATATCCGACCGAACTGGTGCAATCATGATGCCCGCCATTGCCAATAGCGAACCGCGTAGCAAGCGTGGAGCGAATCGCCAATACTCGGCGATCCTTCGCGCCTACAAGCGCGCATTTGACGGTGGTGGCGCGTTTGGCTGGGACTGGCCGACGCTGCGCAGCAATTGGCCGGAAGGCTACGCCAAGCTCCAAGCGCTCAAAGCAATCTATTACGGTTTACCGTCATGAGACGCAATCGACCGATCCGCTTCTTTTGTGAAAATAAAACTTGACACAATTTGAGACTGTGTTACCTTGGCATTGTCTCGAATTGTCTCACATTATTTAGGAGTAAAGAGCCATGAATGAACCGCAAACTGTTTCAATTCTGTCAATCGACGCATGGCGTGATGGTGGTGGCTGGCAATGGAATAACTGGCACAAGGTAGGCGCGTGTCACGTATCGGTCTGTGACCGCAGCCCTCGCGCAATCCTTCGCTACATGCGCGCAGAAGGCTACATCACGCATTCGAGCGCTGGCCGTGTCGCGATTGAAGACGACCAATACAACATTGTAGTGATTGCACGCGGTACGCGTGAACCGCTGTTCGCAATCGCCTATGGTGAGGTGCAATCATGACAAACTTCAAACTCTACGAAGCGGCCATCAATGCCGACAACGCTTTCACCGTCGAGCTCTGCCGCGTGTATGGCACAAAGGCGTGCGACATGCGCTACGCCTACGCGCACACCGACAAAGGCGTCAACGCGGCGCTGACTGTCAAGTTAGCCGCAGACGCGGTATGGCGCGAGGAAATGGAACGCAACCGAGCGTAAATTTCACCCTGTAGCGGCTGCGATCACGCGGCCGTTATGGGGTGCAATTCGCGCCATTAGGAGTAAAGAGCCATGACCAGAAAAGACTACATTGCCATTGCGCGCGTATGCGCTGAGTCGCGCGTCGCGGTACGCGATTACGAAGAGCCCGTCTACGCGATCGATACGCTGACGTTCAAACTGGCCGATATGCTGGCACGCGATAATCCGCGCTTTGATCGCCAGCGCTTTCTCAATGCGTGCGCGGTGCAATCATGAAGTTCCCGTTACACGTTGAGCCTGATCAGGATTCACACGGCGAGCAGCTGTGCATTGTAGACGCGGACTACGTGATTATCGCACGGAGCCCAAGCGCTTCGGCGTATAGAGCAATCGATCAGATACCGGATCAATACAACCTGTCTTGGCTGTGCGAGGCGGCGAACGCCGCGCATGAGGAGGGCATATCATGAGCCTATCGCTACTCGATCAAGCGGACGCCCTGTTGATGGATCGCAAACAGCCGCAACTGACAATTGGCAACCATACCTATCTCGAATCGCGACTGTCAGAACTGTGGCACATCTCGCGCACGGCATGCGCCGCTACCGGTCTGAAGCGCTACCCGCGATTGCTATGGGCATCGGCTGAATACGCCAAGGAACATCCTGACAGCACATCGACGGGCGCGTACAAAGCGCTCGAAAGGATGGGCGTATGACCTTACGCCACTACAAAGGCTATTGGACGATCTTCGACGGCCCTGTCCCCATCGTGTCCTGTACCTCATTCATGGCGGCATGGAGCACCCTCTATGCAATCTACGCCGACTTTGATAGCATCTGATAACCACATTCAAAAGGAACCCCTGTCATGCTCGCATTCCATAACGATCCGAAAATCAAGCGCAAGTACTTGGCCCGCGTCCGCGCGCATGCCAAAGCGGATGAAATCGTTCACGGCAAGTACTGGGAAGAAGGTAAAGGCTGCGCCGTGGGATGCACCATTCACTCTTCTAGCCATTCGGCTTATGAAACTGAACTAGGAATCCCGCTAGCGTTGGCGCGATTAGAAGATACGCTATTTGAAGGCCAGTCGAATGGTGCGGCCAAAACGTTCCCTGCGCGGTTTCTCGCCGCAATCAAACCAGGTGCAGATTTATCGACCGTTCACTGGAAGTTTTTGCATTGGCTGTTGACGGAAGAATTAGCGGGCCGCGATCACCCATTGGTGTCTGTAGCTATCAAGCAATGCGCTGACGTACTACTGCCGTTGACGAAAGGCTTGGCTGTAGATCAGTCGGCGGAGTCGGCGGCGCGGTCGGCGGCGTGGTCGGCGGCGCGGGCGGCGGAGTCGGCGGCGTGGTCGGCGGCGCGGTCGACGTGGTCGGCGGGGTCGGCGGCGTGGTCGGCGGCGCGGGCGGCGGAGTCGGCGGCGCGGTCGACGTGGTCGGCGGCGCGGGCGGCGGAGTCGGCGGGGTCGGCGGCGCGGTCGACGTGGTCGGCGGCGCGGGCGGCGGAGTCG
>Ga0210394_10001070_pt1 | contig 46917 bp, 48 predicted proteins | sample IncBWC12MmetaG_FD_160121 | JGI IMG/M metagenome (GOLD analysis project Ga0210394, IMG submission 160121) | Forest soil microbial communities from Barre Woods Harvard Forest LTER site, Petersham, Massachusetts, United States - Inc-BW-C-12-M | ecosystem: Environmental > Terrestrial > Soil >...
GCGTGGGTGATGAGCAACACCGTTGCGCCGGTTGAGCGCCACAGCCGCAACACTTCGTCGCCCATCAAAAGGCGCGTTTGCGCGTCGAGCGCGCCGAACGGCTCGTCGAGCAGGATGAGCCGTGGCTGCAGCACCAGGGTGCGCGCGATGCAGACGCGCTGGCGCATGCCGCCGGACAATTGCGACGGATAGGCGCGGGCGAAATCCTTGAGCCCCATGAAGGCCACCGCATCGTCGACGCGGCGGCGTATCTCGGCCTCGGCGACGCCGCTGCGGCGCAGCCCGAACGCGGCATTGTCCCAGACTGTGAGCCAGGGAAAGCTCGCATCCTCCTGGAAGACGACGCCAATACCTTCGGCGACTTCGCCGCTGATCGGCTTGCCCTCGAACGTCACCGTGCCCGCGGTCGGCCGCTGCAGGCCGGCCAGCACTTCGAGAAACGTCGACTTGCCGCAGCCCGACGGCCCGACCACGGCGAAGAACTCGCCCTTGCGCAGATCCAAATCGATAGGCCCGAGCGCGTCGACCGGCGGCTGATTGCCGGCGCCGGGAAAGACGCGCGTGACGGCTGCAAGCTGCGCGTGGATATCGCGCGCCACGGCGTTCATTTCACTTGCTGCAAATCGCTGGGCAGAAACGAGGCGTCGATCATTTTGGAAAGATCGGGGTCCTTATCGATCATGCCGACATATTTCATCGCCTTGACGGTGTTGACGAGCAGCGGCATTTCGATCTGGCCCTCGCTGTAGAACTTCGCGTCGACCAGCATCTGCATCAGCGTATCGACGTCCTTGGGCGGCAGCGGCGCGTAAATCGGCTCGAGAATCTTGCTCGCTTCCGCGGTGTGGCTATAGAGAAATTTCACAGCTTCCCGCCGTCCGGCCAGGATGGCGCGCAGCTTCTGCGGATTTTTCTTGATCAGGTCGCCGGTGGCGATGCCGACCGCGGGCGGCAATAGCGGCAGATCCTCCGGCCCGACGATGACGCGGTATTTGCTTTCGCCGCCGCGCGCCAAAAACAAAATGCCCGGAATGCTGGTGGCCTCGACGACGTTGTTTTCCAGCGCCGTGAGCGCGCCGGACAGATTGCCGAGCGCCACGCGCTGGATGTCGCTGGGGTTCATGCCGGCATTTTCCGCCGCCAGCACCGCGGTCATCTCGCCGAGCGATTTCGGATTGGAGATGGCGAATTTCTTGCCCTTCAAATCCGCCATGGTCTTGATCGGCGAGTTCGGCATCACGATGATGACGTTGCTCGCCATCGACCGCGAGCCGATATCGACGATCTTGATGTCCTGGCCTTCGTTGATGGCGGCGATGATGCCGGCGGGCGAGGTCTCGCCGTAGCCGAGATCGCTGGCAAGCACGGCGCGCACCGACGAGCCGCCGCCCTCGCCGGAAATGACGCCGGTGATGTCGACGCCGGCGGCCTTGAAGAAGCCCTTGTCGATCGCCACGCCATAGGGCGCGCCGGACGGATCGGCCTTGTACTGGGTGACCAGGATGTCTTCGGCAAAAGCCGGCGTCATGGCGCAGGCCAAGATCAGCGCTCCGAACATGGTCTTGGCGAACACGCCGGCCGAATTGTTGTGGTGCAGCATCCTCATCTCCCTCTGGCTTCCCGCACATTATCGCTCGCCCCCGCCGGAATGGGAATGCGACCAGTTCTCAGATTTTTAATGGGACGGGCGTTTACTGGAACGCCAGCGTTTGCATTGGCGGTGCTCGGATGGAAGAATCGTTGACCAAGGCGGGCAGCCGCCCCCCAGCCGCTCCATGGCCGGAAAGTAGTGAACTCATGATGCTTCCAGCGGAGAGCGCTCCGCCTCTGGCGCCGGCCGGTATGGTGGACCCGATCTGGCTCAAGTCCTACCCGGCGGACACGCCCAAAACCATCGACCCGGACCGCTATCCGTCGCTGCACGCCATGCTGCTGGACTCGTGCCGCTTGCACGCCGCGCGGCCGGCCTTCGAAAGTTTGCGGGCGCGCATGACCTATGGCGAGTGGGACCGCGACAGCCGCGGCTTTGCGGCGTTCCTGCGCGAGGAATTGAACTGCCGCGCCGGCGACCGTGTCGCGATCATGCTGCCGAACATGTTGGCCTATCCGGTGGCGTTGCTCGGCACGCTGCGCGCGGGATTGATCGCGGTCAACGTCAATCCGCTCTACACGCCGCGCGAGCTCAAGGAACAGCTCAAGGATTGCGGCGCCACGACGATCGTCATCATGGAGAATTTCGCCCACAAGCTCGAGCAGGTCATCGCCAACACCGACATCCGCCATGTCGTGGTGGCGCGGCTCGGCGATTTCGTGCCGGTGCTCAAGCGCTGGGCGTTCAATTTCGCCAATTCCTATATCGAGCGCGCCGTGCCGGCCTGGCAGTTCGACGCTTTCACGATGCTGCAGGATGCCTGCAGCCGCGCACCGAGCGAGCACTACGCCGATGCGGACACACCGGCGACGGACGTGGCGCTCCTGCAATATACCGGCGGCACCACTGGCGTGCCGAAGGGCGCGATGCTGACACACCGCAATCTGATCGCCAACACCCTGCAATGCCTGGCGTGGACTGGAGCCAGCGCCAAATACGAGAATGAAACCACACTGACGCCGCTGCCGCTCTATCACATCTTCTCGCTGACGGCGAACCTGTTGTCCATTGCCGTCGTCGGCGGCTTGAACGTGCTGGTCATCGATCCGCGCAATCTCGATCGGCTGGTCCGCACCTTTCGCGATTCCCGTATCGCGGTGATGTCCGGCGTCAATACGCTGTACAACGCGCTGGTGCATCGGCCCGATTTTGCCGCGCTGGATTTCAGCGCGATGCGGCTCGCGCTCGGCGGCGGCGCGGCGATCCAGAGCGAGGTGGCGCACCGCTGGCGCGAGATCACCGGCACTGATCTGGTCGAAGGTTACGGCCTGACCGAAGCGTCGCCGGTGGTGTGCATCAACATGGTGGTGAACCCGAAGCTCGGCACCGTCGGCCTGCCGGTGCCTTCGACCGAGCTGAGCATTCGCGACGACCATGGCGCGATCCTCGTCCCAGGCGGTCACGGCGAAGTCTGGGTGCGCGGCCCGCAGGTGATGAAGGGCTATTGGCGGCGTCCCGGCGAAACCAATGACGTTCTCACCGCCGACGGCTGGCTGCGCACTGGCGACATCGGCATGCTCGATGCGCAGGGTTACTTGAAGCTACTCGATCGCAAGAAGGACATGGTCAACGTCTCCGGCTTCAAGGTGTTTCCGAGCGAAGTCGAAGACATCGCCATGCAGCATCCCGACGTGATCGAGGCGGCGGTGATCGGAGTGCCGGACGAGCGCACCGGCCAGGCGGTGAAGCTGTTCGTCGTCAAGGGCGATGCAGCATTGACCGAGGCGGATTTGAAGACGTTCCTGCACGAGCGCCTGGCGAGCTACAAGGTGCCGCACATCATCGAGTTCCGCGACAGCTTGCCGAAGAGTAATATCGGCAAAATTCTGCGCAAAGAGCTGCACTAGAACGAACAGGTTTCGCGATGAGCGAAGCGGTTGTGGTCGGCGGCGGCCTGGCCGGCTCGGCTTTTGCCATTGCGCTGGCGCGCCAAGGCCGTCCCGTCGTCGTTCTGGAAAAAACCACCGGCGCCCATCACAAGGTCTGCGGCGAATTTTTGAGCGCGGAAGCGCAGGCGCTGCTGGCCCGGCTCGGGCTCGATGTGTGGCAGCTCGGCGCGCGACCGGCCGGCCAGCTCGGCCTTGAATTCGGCGGGCGAAACGAAAGGCTGAAGTTGCCGTTTCGCGGCGCCGGCCTGTCGCGCTTCCTGCTCGATCAGACGCTGCTCGATGCGGCGGCGCGCGCCGGCGCGCAAGTGATCCGCGGGGCGACGGTCACGAAAGTGGACTACGAGCGAAAATCCGCCGTCGTGCACACGGCGACGCAACGATTTACCGCAAGCCACGTCGCGCTCGCCACCGGCAAGCACAATTTGCGCGGCCTGCCGCGGCCGCAAGCGCCGACCGTGGCATTCAAGATGCAGCTTCGCGTGACGCCAGCCGTTGCCGCGATGCTCGAGGATTTGGTCCAGCTCGCGATGTTCCCGGGCGGCTATGCCGGCGTATGTCTGGTCGAGGGCGGCATCGCGACCATCTGCTGGGTGATCGATCGGGACGTGGCGGGCGAGGCTGCCGTCACATGGGACGCGCACGCGGCCTTTCTCGCCCAGCGCTCGGATTTTTTTGCGACGCTGCTCGGCGGCGCGACGGCGCTCTGGGACAAGCCCGTTGCGGTCGCGGCTATTCCTTACGGCTTTCTGCGCCGCGAGGTGATTTCCGATGCGGTCTATCCGCTGGGCGACCAGCTTGTGGTCATTCCGTCTTATACCGGCGACGGCACATCGATCGCCTTGCACACGGGAATGGCGGCGGCGCAGGCCGTTCTCGGCGGCCAACCGGCCGGCGAGTTTCAGGCCAAGGCTATCGCCAAGCTGAGACCTCAGATCGCCTGGGCGAAGGTCGCCAATATCGCCTTCGTCAACGCCACGGCGCAACGCGTGACTTCGGCGGTCGCCCGCGTTGCGCCGTGGGCCGTGCCGGGGATCGCGAGATTCGTGGTGAACAGGACGCGGCTTCGCGTATGATGCAGCAAACCGGCCGTTACGCTTTGCGGCACGCCACCACATAGCGGAACGGAAAGTACCATTTGATCGAGGTGCGCGTGCGCGGGATGCCGGCTTCCGCCAGCAGGCGCCGCCAATCGGCCGCGACGAAGGCGCGCGATATCGATATTGGGCCGTCGCTGCGCATCATCCGGCTCAACGGCAGGAGGCGGAACACCGTCTTGACGAAATAATACGGCAGCGGATGGCGGTGCAGGTCGTTGATGAACCAGCCGCGCACGGCATGGCTATCCATCCATTTTATGAATTGGATCAGTTCCGCGTCGGTCAAATGGTGGGTGAAATTGCAGCTGACGATGAAATCGGCGCGCCGCGACTGATCGAGCAAAAAAATATTCGAACTCTCATAGCGGATGTTCATCTCTTGCGGTGTGTCCGCTTCCGCCGACTGCTTTGACCACGGATTGAGATCGACACCGGTGAGCTCAGGGTTGAGATCGCGCTGCTGCAACAGCTTCCAGATCTTGCGCAACATGTCGCCGCCGCCCGAGCCGACATCGAATACCGAGACGGTGTCGCGCGGCATGGTGTACCGCACCGTCCGCCCGAGCCAACGCAAGGTCGGCCGATAGGCCAGGGTGAAGACGTTGACGATGGTGAGCTGCCGCAGGCACTGGTGGAATTCCGTGAAATCCACGGTTTCCGAATCCATCAGCTCCGGCTGCATGCTGCGCTGGGCGAAATTGACTGCTGTCATAAGTGAGCCTCTGGCAGGCAAAAATAACATATTTGCGGCGTTGCGCCTGCCTTCCTGCTCCGTTTGCGGCATGCTAACCGTAAGCCGCAATCGCAACAGGGGAGGGCGCCAGACCAATGGCCAAGTTGCAGCTTTCGTTCGCGTGCGGCCTTTATGACAGGATGCAGCCGCTCTATACGGGCGAGGTCACGCCCGACGGCATCGATCTCAATTTCATCGCCATCGATCAACCGCGGCCGATCTTCGACCGCATGTCGGGCGGCGAGGAATTCGACGTTTCCGAATATTCGCTTTCCGAATTCAGTCAACGCTTCACGCGCAAGGAATGCCCGTTTGTCGCCATCCCAGTGTTTCCGTCGATCGCCTTCCGCATGGGCTACATCGCCATCAACAAGAAGTCCGGCATCAAGGCGCCCAAGGATCTCGAGGGCAAGCGTATCGGCTTGCCGCTCTATACGATGACGGCGGCGATCTTCATCAACGGTATCCTGCATCATGAATTCGGCGTCGATCTCACCAAGGTTCGCTGGGTGCAAGGCGCCATGAACGAGGCGGGGTTGCACGGCAGCCCAACGGTGCTGCCGCTTCTGAAGAGGACGTCGATCGAGAACAACAAGACCCACAAGACGCTCGGCCAGTTGCTGGCCGCCGGCGAGATCGACGCCACTTTGGGCACGAGCCTGCCTGAAGAAATCAGAACCGATCCGAATATCGTGCGGCTGTTTCCGAATTTCGTCGATGTCGACAAGGACCTTTACAAGCGCAAGGGTATCTATCCGATCATGCACACCGTCGCCATCAAGAAGAGCATTTACGAGCAGTACCCGTTAGTGGCGACGAGCCTGTACGACGCGTTCGTGAAGTCGAAGAAAATCGCGCTGCGGAAATTGTTCAATCTGCGCGCCGTGCGCTACATGACGCCGTTCCTGATGCGCGAGATCGACGACATCTGGGAAGTGTTCAACGGCGATCCGTGGCCCTATGGCGTGGAGCCGAACCGCCGCACCATCGAAGCCCTCATCACCTATCAACAGACACTCGGGCTGACGGACCGGGCCGTAAAAGTCGACGACCTGTTCGTGCCCACCTACGGCTGATTTATCACTCGGAAAGAACCATCATGAGCCAACTTGACGATCTGTTGCGCGACCTCGTTGTCGCCAATCGCATACTCTCCAACGAAGACGTGGTCGACGCCTATGGCCATATCAGCGTGCGCCATCCCGACAATCCGAAGCACTTCTTCATGTCGCGCTCGCTGGCGCCGGAACTGGTCGAGCGCCACGATCTGATCGAGTTCGACCAGATGGGCGAGCCGGTCAGCGACAAGCGCCAGCCATATCTGGAGCGCTTCATCCACGCCGCGATCTTCGAGGCGCGGCCCGACATCGTGGCGGTGGTGCATGCCCACGCCGAGGACACGCTGCCGTTCGGCATCGTCTCAAAGCCGCTCGAGCCGGTGATCCATTCCGGCAGCTTTATCGGCGGCAAGGTGCCGGTGTGGGATATTCGCAAGAAATTCGGCGATACCGATCTGCTCGTGCGGAACATGGCGCAGGGCCGCGATCTGGCGAAGTGCATGGGCAAGGGTGCCGTCGCCCTGATGCGCGGCCATGGCTTTGCCTCGGCGGCGCAGTCGATCATCGAGGTGGTGCGGTTGTCGGTCTATCTGCCGCGCAATGCGCGGGTGCAGATGAACGCCATGCGCATGGGCGGCAAGCCAAAACCCTTGTCCAAGGGCGAGATCGCCGCGCGCGGGAAGGGCTACAAGCCGAACGCGCCGGAAACCTGGCGGGCCTGGGAATATTGGGCGACCCGCGCCGGCTGCGGCGACAAAATCGGCAAGCCGCACGATCATTCGCACAATGGCTGAAACCGCCGGCGCGGACCGCTGTCATTCGCCCTTTGTCATTCGCCCTTTGTCATTCGCCCTTAGTCGAATCGCGCAAAAGCTTGACGCGAGTAATTTGACCATATTTGCGCGGCACCTTTGGGATTGATCGGCGCTGCGGCGCTCCGTCAAAAGGGAGGCAAGTTATGGGTCTGATCGATGTCCTCAACGGCATGCAGCATGGGCCGCGCGGCCCGAGCGGTCCCAGCACCGGTGGCGGCATGTCGCCGCTGACGATGGCGGTGCTCGGGCTTCTTGCCTACAAAGCGGTGAAAAGTTTCACGAGCCAGCCGGGCGCCGCGCCCGCCAAACCGGCTACGCCGGCCGCTCCGGGCTCCAGCCAAAGTGCCGGCTCCGGCGGCGGCCTCGGCGACGTCCTCAAGAACGGCTTGGGCGGGTTATTGGCCGGAGGAGCTGCGGGCAGCGTTCTCAGCGGCGGCCTCAACGATCTGCTCAAGCAATTTCAGCAGAGCGGCCAGGACGACGTCGCCAAAACCTGGGTCGGTACCGGGCCGAACAAGGCGATCTCGTCCGACGATCTGGCCAAGGCGCTGGGCGGCGATCAGATCAGCACGCTGATGGCGCACACTGGATTGTCGCGCCAGGATTTGCTAGCGGGTCTAAGTCAGTATTTGCCGGAGGCCGTCAACCAGCTGACACCCGACGGGCGGTTGCCGACCGAACAGGAATTGTCGCGGTCGCTTTAGCCGGCCGTCGCAACGGTCAAATCTTTCAAGTAGCCCACAACGGAGGAACACAGTCATGACAATACGTTACGCCGCGATCTGTGCGGGCGCGGTGCTCGCCGCCATCGCCCTGCAAGGCACCTCGGCCCAGGCGCTGACGATGACCGAGTGCAGTGCCAAATACAAAGCCGCCAAGGATGCCGGCACGCTCAACGGCATGAAGTGGAACGACTTCCGCAAGGCCCAATGCGGCTCTGACGCGGCCGCTCCGGCGGCAGCGCCGGCGCCAACCACGGCGTCTGCACCGGCCGCCGCCCCGGCACCCAAGCCTGCGCCGACACCGGCGGCGGCGCCGGCTGCGGCCGGCAACGCCATATTCCCGAGTGCGGTCGATTCTAAATATTCCAAGGAATCTGCCGGCAAGGCCCGCATGGAAACCTGCCTCGATCAATACAAGGCCAATAAGGCCAACAACGGCAACGGCGGCCTGAAGTGGATCATGAAGGGCGGCGGCTACTACAGCGAATGCAACAAGCGTCTCAAGGGCACGGCGTAACGAAACCGGACACAGGAGCTTGCACGATGCGAGTAGCAGTTAGCGCGCTGTTGGCGCTCATGATCGGTGTGGGGGCTGCATTCGCGCAGGCTCCGGCAACGGCGCCGGCAAAAATGTCGCCGGACGACAAGAAGGCAATCTCAAAATCCTGTTCCGATCAGGCCAATGCCAAGGGCTTGCACGGCAAGGAACGCAAGAAGTTCCGGTCCGAGTGCAAGCACAACGCCGGCAAGCCGCAGTAACAAGCTGCTGCCGCAGCGATCGGCGAATTAAGAAAATCGGAGCGCGGGGTGCCGCGCTCCGCGGCCGATGGACTTCGATTATTGCAGCGTCAGCTCGGTGACCTTGCCGTGCTTGTCGCGGCCTTGGGCATAATACTGGCCGATGTTCTGCATCAGCGCCGAGTCCGACACCGAATAGATCACCGCGTCGGTCTTGCCGGTATTGATGTGGCGCCGCCACAGGAAGTTCGGCACCACGAACAGGTCGTTGTGGCTCCATTCGAAACGCTTGCCGCCGACTTCGGTGACGCCCGAGCCTTCGATGCACACATAGTAGGTGCCGGCGGTCTCGCGCTTGAGCTCGGTCTCTTCGCCCGGACGCAACAGCTGCGCCGAGTAGTTGAGCGTCTTGAACACCGGCTCGCCGGTCACCGGATTGACGAAGTCGACCTTGATGCCTTCGTGCGGATCGCCCTTCTCCTTGCGCAGGCTGTGCAGCATCTCGAGAACGTCGGCGCCGCGGAAATGGAACAGCGGCGCGGGCGCATGGCCGACGCCGCGCTGGTGGCTGACGAAGGCCGGCTTGAGGCCGCCGTGGCCGTAGAGGTGGCGCGAATAACCTTCCGTCACCGAGATCGCCTGGACATTGGTGTTGCCCTGCGCGCCCGGCATGTTGTGGTCGACCCAGGCGGCGTCGAGGAATTCCATCAGCGGCCAGTCCAGCGTATCGATCCAGATGCAAGGCTCGTCGGAATCGTTGCCGTGGTCGTGCCAGGTGCCGTTCGGGGTGAGGATCAGGTCGCCACGATTGGCGGTGACGCGCTCACCCTCGACGACGGTGTAGCCGCCCTTGTTGGACAGGATGGTGCGGCTGGCATTGGGCGAATGCAGGTGGACCGGTGCGACGTCGCCGGGATTGTAGATCGAGATGGCGCAGCGGATGGTGTTGGTGACCTGCAGCCGGCCGTTCAGCCCGGGATTGAGCAGCAAGATGCTCTGGCGGTCGGCGAACTCGATCGGCGACACGTCGGCCTTGCTGGCGATTTCAGAAATCTGCTGGAGATAGCCGGAATATTCGTTCCACCGCCACATATAGGGCGCGGTCTTCATCTGGTTGACGGCGACGCGGCCGGTAGCGAGCTGGCCCGAGCCTTCGCCTGAGGTCTCGCTGAACCATGGTTTTTGCGCCGGCGCATTGGCTTGGGTGCGGACCCAGACATTGTGCTTGCCGGCCTCGGTGTTGATGGCCTCCATCAATTCGCGCGCTTTGTTGGAAAGTCCGCCTGGGGCAGGGGCCTTCATAGTCACCGTGGCCATGACGTTTTCTCCTCAAATAGCGGGGCGCTCGCGTCCCTGTGGCAATGCGGCCTGGTCTGTGCGGCGAAGGGCCAAGCCTTTGCCGGAGGTATAGTGGCTTGGCCAAGGGTTTGCAAAGGCAGGAGAACCGCGCGGCACGAGGCATACCCCGTCAAAAAGGCATAACGGATGCCGCCCGCCATTTGACCCAGCGCAATGACAGGGCAGAGACGATCAGGCAGCCGCGATGAAATCGCGGATCGCTTTGGTGAACTCCGCCGGGCGGTCCATGTTCGAAATATGCCCGGCGCCGGGAAGCTCGACATAGCGCGAGCCGCCGAGCTTGTCGTGCAGCTTGCGCATCGCCGGTGCGGGGGCGTCCTTCTCGCCGCACAGAAACAGCACCGGTCGTTTTACCGTGGCAATGGCGGAGGCGTAGTTGTGGTCGGCAAGCGCTGCGGCGCAGCCGATGAAGCCGTTGACCGGCGTCGAGCGGAACATGGCGCGCACCTTGTCGAGGTGCGGCGGGTTCTTTGCCACGGTCTCGGCCGGAAACCAGCGCGCCACCGTCGGTTCGACCAAAGGCTCGATGCCCTTCTGCTGTGCCACGGCGATGCGCTCTTCCCATTGCTGGCTCGACTGCGGCGTCGATTGGCAGGGCGAGTCGCAGACGATGATGCGATTGAAGCGGTCGGGATAGCGCTCGGCAAGGCCGAGCGCGGTGGCGCCTCCCATCGAGAGGCCGGCAAAATGCGCCTTCTTGATCGAGAGCGCGTCCATCAAACCCAGCGCATCGGCAAGCAACGTATCGAACGCATAGCGGCCGGCCGGCACTTCGGTGCCGCCGTGGCCGCGCTGGTCGTAGCGCAGCACGCGAAACGAATCCTTCAGTCCGGCGGCCTGCTCGTCCCACATCGCGGTCGAGGTCGCGAGCGAATTGGAGAATACGATCCATGGCGCGCCGTCAGGGCCGTCGATCCGGTAATTGATGTCGATGCCGTTGGCTTTGACTTTCATGATGGTCTCACTTGGATTGTGTTTTACTTCGGCAGAAAATCTTCAAGCAGCGCGATCAGCGGCTCCGGCCCCTGGGTCGGCATGAAGTGGCCGGCCTCGATCAGCTCGAACCGCGCGCCGGGAATCTTCTTCGCCAAGTCGGCACTGCCGGCGTGCGGGCGTACGGTGTCGTGGCGGCCGGCGACCACCATGGCGGGGCAGCGGACCAGCGGCAGCATGTGCAGCATGTTGGTGCGCGCCAGCGCGCGGAAGCCGTAGCCGAATCCCACCGGATCGTTGCCCAGGTAGCGGCCGCGATAGGCGTCGTATTCGGCCGGATCGCCGAGATTTTTTGGATAGGAGATATCGAGCGTCGTCGGCAGCGAAGCGCGCATGCCCTCGCGCATGGCGAAGGCGGCGCGCTCGTCGAGCGCCGCGGCGCGGCTTGGATCGACGCCCGGCGCCGGATTGCACAGCGTAAGCGATCCCACTTGGTCGGGATGTTTTTCCAGAAAGCGCAAAGCCTGCGTCGCGGCCGCAGCGACTGTCACGAAATGATAAGGCGGCGCGAGTCCAAGTCCCTTGGCGAGCGCCTCGAAATCCTCGACCAGCACATTGTTGGAGAATTCCTGGCGCACCTTCTCCGAAAGCCCTGAGCCGCGCTGGTCGTAGCGCAACACGCGGTAGCGTGCGGCGAGCCGTGGCGCCACCTTGTTCCACGAATTCATGGTGCCACCGAGCTCGTGCAGCAGCACGACGGAAGGCCCATGCTGTCCGGAAAGCGCGTAGTGCAGGCTCACGCCATTGGCGTCGATGAAGGGCACGCAAGTCTCCTCAAAACTCCCAGCCGATCAGATGATCGAGCGAATAAAGGCCGCCGCCGTGGATCAGGAAGTAGAACGTGGCGACGAGCCACATCAGCGTATATTCCATGCCGAGCTTGTTCCAGAAATAGCGGCCGACGCGCCAGCGTTCGAAATTGGTCACGATGAGGAACAGGACCAGCGGTACGCAGGCTAACCGCGTGAACAGGCCGAGCGCGAGCATCGGGCCCGCGATCAGCTCGGTCGCTGAGATCAACGGCGCCCAGAACCAGCCGGGCCGATAGCCCCATTTGTCGAGATCGACCGCGAGCATCTGCACACTGCGCTGAGGCAGTCCGGTTGAGGGAAAAAACCCAAAACTCATGCGCAGGCCGTGCGGCACCATCCACAAGCCGACGACGACCCGCAGCAGCGCTTCGGATATCGGCGCCAGCGTCTCATAGAGCGACGCCAATTGCGGAAAGATTAGCGTTTCACTCATGGTTGAGCAGGCGCGCGGTCAATGCGCCATCAGCACGGGCAGCTTGGCATTGGCGAGGATGTGCCGCGTGGTGCCGCCGAAAATCATCTGGCGCAGGCGGCTTTGCGTATAGGCGCCCTTGATGATGAGGTCGCAGCCGAGCTCGCCGGCCTTGGCGAGCAGCGTCTCGCCGGCGATGCGCTTACCGGACGGTTTTAGCGTGATCGGCTCGGCAGTGATGCCGTTGAGCTTCAGCGAGCGCGCCATCTGCTCGCCGCTCGGCCCGGCGACAGTCGCGCCCTCCACGGTGCAGATGGTGATGCGCTCGGCGAGGCGCAAAAGCGGCATGGCATCCGCCATGGTGCGCGCCTGCTCGGTGCTGCAATTCCAGGCGATCAACACGTTGGTGGCCAGCGTGTGCGGCGACGTCGGCGGCGCGATCAGCACCGGCCGGCCGCTCTCGAACAAAGCGGATTCCAGCGTCACCATGGATGGGCTCTGCCACTCGTCGCCCGGCCGCGCCAGCACGATGGCATCGAACACGCGGCCATAGCTGCCGACGAAATCGTGGCCGCTGGGCGCGGAATCGAGCCATGAGAACGATGGCGTCGGTTGCGCCGTGCCGGTGTTCAGCGGCACCTGATGTTGCGTCATGAAAGCGCGGAACAGGTCTTCCGCCTGGCGCACCATCTCGGCATCGTTTTCCTTGACCGCCACCATGGTGAGCCCGCTGTCGGGATCCATGGCGACGAGATCGGCGACCGCCGGGCGCAGCGGAAAGCCCTCGATGCAGGAACCGAACTTTTGCGCCAGCAATAGCGCCGTATCGAGCGCGGAAGCCATCGCGGCATTGTGTTCGGTGGGTACGAGAATGGTCTTCATGCACACGCCCCACATGCCCCCGGCAGTGCCGGCAGGCCGTTTGCCCCTTGCCGGTACCTCAGCCGAGCAATCATACTGCCGCGTGGCGGGATGCCGGACAAGCTCTTGCTGACTGGCGCCGCCGCCAATTGTTCCGTCGACGGGGCGGAACAGGCCAAGAAACGCCTGGGAGACGCACCATGAGACGCGGGCTCATTGCGGCATTCGGTCTCGCGCTGTTGTGGGCGGCGGCGGCTGGCGCGGAGACGTTCCCGGCCCGGCCGGTGAAGCTGGTTGTGACTTTCGCCGCCGGCGGGGCGGCCGACCTGTTCGCCCGGGTTTTTGCCAACACTATGGGCGCCGATCTCGGCCAGCAGGTTTTCATCGAAGTCCATGCCGGCGCCGGCGGCATGACCGGGGTCGATTTCACCGCCAAGAGCCCGCCCGACGGCTATACGCTGTGCTTCAACGGCGCGTCCTCGATCTCCGCCATTCCCTTCATGGTCGCCAAGATGCCGTACGACTGGCAGAAGGATTTGTCGCTGATCACCACGGTGCTGCGCGTGCCGGAAGCCATTGTCGTGCCGTCGTCGCTCGGCATCGACACGCTGCCGGCCTTCATTGCCTATGCGCGCGAGCGTCCGGGCAAGGTCAATTTCGGCTCGGCCGGCGCCGGTACCATCACCCATCTGGCGGTGGAATTGCTCAAGGAAGAGGCCAAGATCGACCTCGTGCACGTTCCGTATCGGGGCATCGCACCGGCGATGTCGGACCTGCTCGGCGGTCAGGTTCAGTTGCTGGTGGCCGACGTGCCGTTCTTGTTGCCGCAGATTAAGTCCGGCGCGATCAAGGCGCTGGCGCTGACCTCGGCGGCGCGCACGCCGGTGCTGCCCGACGTGCCGACGACGGCGGAATTGGGCTATCCGCGGGTCAATTCGGATAATTGGTACGGTCTGGTCGCGCCGGCCGGCGTGCCGGCCGACGTGCTTGCGCGCCTGCACCGCGCCGCCGTCGCCGCGCTCAGCAGCGACGACCTGAAAAAACAATACGCGACCTTCAACGCCACGCCGGCGCCGTCGACGCCGCAGCAATACGTCGCCTTCGTTATGGCCGAGCAGGCCAAGTGGGGCCCGGTGGTGCTCAAGACCGGCGTGAAGCTCGAATGATCGCGGCGGTGAAGGCGATGCCCGATCTCTTGATTCAGGACGACGGCGCGGTGCGCGTCCTCACCATGAACCGGCCGGAAAAGCGCAATGCGCTGAATCTGGCGCTAAGCGAAGCGCTGTTCGATGCGTTGCGCGACGCGGAGGCGGAAACCGCTATCCGGGCAATCGTGCTGACCGGGGCGGGATCGGCCTTCTGTGCCGGCGCGGATTTGTCGGAATTCGCCGCGTTGAATGCAGGCGATGAGGCGCTGATCGAGCGCCGCGCTGACATCACGATGAAGCTCCATGCCGTCTTCTCGCTGCTCACCAAGCCGGTGGTCGCGGCGATCAATGGCGCGGCCATGGGCGGTGGCGCCGGCTTGGCGCTCGCCGGCGATATCGCGATCATGTCGACGGCAGCCAAGCTCGGCTATCCGGAGGTCAAGCACGGCATCGTAGCCGCGGTGGTGATGGCGAATCTGGTCCGCCATGCGGGCCGCAAGGCGGCGTTCGAGCTTGTCGCCACCGGTGAAGCGGTCGATGCAACGCGTGCGCTCGAGCTTGGCCTCGTCAATCGCGTCGTTGCGCCTCAGATGCTGATGCACGAGGCCTTGCAGTCTGCCCGTGCCATGGCGGCCGTGGCACCGCAGGCCATGGCGGAGACGAAGCGGTTGTTCTACCGCGTTGTCGATCTGCCACTCGCCGAGGCCATCGCAAAGGGCGGCGAGGTAAACAAGCGCATGCGCGGTTTTCGCAAGGACAAGCCATGAACCTCATCACCGTGCGTTACGCTGTCGATGGCGGCGTCGCCACGTTGACGCTCCATCGGCCCGAGGCCCGCAATGCGCTGAACCGCGCCATGTGCGACGACATTATCGCGGCCACGGCGGCGGCGCGCGCCGATGACGCGGTGCGCCTCGTGCTGATCCGCGGCAACGGCCCGGTGTTCTGCGCTGGCGCCGACCTCAAGGAGCGCAAGGGCATGGCGCCGGACGGAGTTCGCGCCCGGCGGCTCGCCGCCTACGCCGCCTATGGGGCGATCGAGAGCTTGCCGATGCCGGCGATTGCGGTGGTGCAGGGGCCGGCGATCGGTTCGGGCTGCGACATTGCGGCAGCTTGCGATTTCGTCATCGCAACCCCGCAGGCGACCTTCGCCACGCCCGAGGCGCTATGGGGGACGGTCGGCGCCACGCAGCGGCTGCCGCGCATCCTCGGCAAGCAACTGGCCAAGGACATGATGTTCACCGGCCGCAAGCTTAACCCCGAGGAGGCGCGCGCGGCCGGCCTGGTGACGCGCATCGTCGATGCCGCCGCGCTCGACAGCGTCATCGCCGACATCGCCAAGACCATCGCCGGCGCGCCGCAAGCCGCATTACGCCAGGCCAAAAGCTGCATCGATCAGGGTGTCGAGCTGGATTCGCGCGGCGCGCTAGCTCTGGAATTGCAAGCCATGGAAGAAAACATCGCCCGCGACACCTGGCGCGCCGGCATGTCGCGTTTCGGTGGCGACAAGCGCTGAGTGCGGCGCCATTTTGGCGCCGATCGTAATATCACTGCAATAATAGTGAGGATAATTACCCGGATGAGCCGCGCCGTCCGCAAGGTCGCCGCCGACCGTCTGCTACAATCCCTATGATTCGCGTCAAAATAATTGCGCGCCGAGGCGATCGTCATGGGGGATATTTCCAACATTCGGCAACTGATGTCGGCGGCGCGCAGCCGCATTCTTTTGATCTGCCCGGATTGCGGCCAGGAGCACCTGGAATACGCCGACAAACTGCGCGGCTCGCGGTTTTATGCCTGTACCGGGGAAAGCTGCGATTACCGCTTTGACCTGGTGGCGGGCCCACGGCCGACCGCCTTCCAAGAATTTGCCGCCGCTTTGCGCCGGTTTTACGCGGCCCTCATCCCGGCAGGCTGAGCGGCTTACGGCAAAGCTTATCCGACTGCCTGTGCCGCCGCCTTCACCAGCGCGACCGGATCGGTAAAAGCCGAAACGCCGACGGCCCGCAGCCGCTCGACCGCCTGCTCCGCGCTCATCTTGCGCGCGGCGGCGTGGCCGGCGGCGATGCCGACAAACAGCGGTTTCGGCAGCGGCTCGGCGGCAAGCCATGCGGTCAGCGCCTCGATGCGCTCGGCGAGCGAGCGCGAGGCCAGCGTGGTTTGGAAGATGATCGCCTTGATATTGGGCCGGGCGGCGAGCGCGCGGGCGATCTTGAGCCGCTCGGTCATGGTCTCGTCGGGCGCCCCGCGCAGATTGTCCATGAAGCTCGCGGCGCGCATGCCGTGGTCGCCGATCAAATCCATCATCATCATGCCGAGGCCGGCGCCCGAGGTGACGAGCGCCACATTGCCGTCGGTCTCGACCAGCTGAAAACCGAGCGCTTGCGCTTCGCGCTCGAGTTTGGTCATGGCGTGCTCGGCCAGCGTCCGGCTGATCGCGAATTCGCCCGGGTCGTGGCGGAAATCGGCGGCCGCGTCACGGACGATCTTGGCGTCGCAGGCGATCAGCCTGCCGTCCTTGGTCAGCACGAGCGGATTGATCTCCAGCAATTCCAAATCCTCTTGGCGCGCGATACCCGGCAGCCGCGCGGCGTAGCGCGCCAGGCGCGCGGCAAGATCGGCCGGAAACAGCTTGCCGAGCGCGGCGAAGATTTTTTCCGGGGTCGTCAGGACGCCGGGCTCGATCGGTATGCGCGCCAGCTTGGCGGTTGCCTCGACGTTCTCGCCGCCTTCGGGCGCCACCAATAATTCAAGCCGCTGGGCGCTGCCGTCGATGCGGACGGCGACGAAGATTTCGCGGGCGATCGGTACCGCTTCCTCGAGCAGCAGCGGGATATTGGCGTCTTCGAGCGCCGGCAGGATCAGCCGCCGCGCATCGCGAAAACCGTCAAGCTTGTCGAACACCCGCACCAGGCCGCGCTTGCCGCGGCCGCCTTCGAGGAGCTGCGCCTTGAGCACGAAACCTGGCCAATCGGCGACCGCATCGGGCGGGCTTTCGCCGGCATGAACCAGCACGCCGCGCGGCACGGCGAGGCCGTGGCGGCGCAGCAAGGCTTTCCCGTCGTACTCGGCTAGTCGCATAATGGCCGTTCGCTTCCGGCGCCGTCCGGCGCCGCGTCTCCCGGAGCTTAGCCTATGTCAGGCCCTGCGCGCCTGCCGTTCCTTGCCGACGCGCCATGGCGCGTCGCGGTGGTCAGTCCCACCGGGCGTTACGCGCGCAATCAGGTTGCCGGCATGATCGAGGCCGGCACGGTGCTTGTTGGCGGTGTCGCGCTCGGCCGTGGCGGCAGCGATATGGACGGCCTGCCGCTCTACGATCGCATTGCCGATGTCCCGCAAAAGCCGAACATCGCCTTGATCTACACGCCCGCCGAGGGCGTGCGCGACGCCGTCGCCGAATGTGCGCAGGCGCGTATCGAGACGATCATGGCGGTGGCCGAATATGTGCCGGTGCACGATGCGCTCGCGGCGGCGAATGTTGCTCGCGCAGCGGGAAGCTGGCTGATCGGCCCGAATACGCTCGGCATTTATGTGCCGGGCCGCGGACTGCTCGGCTCCATCGCGCCGAGCTTTTGCATGCCGGGACGGCTGGCGCTGATCATCCGCAGCGGCACATTGGCACTGGCGATGGCGCGGCAGCTCACGCTCGCCGGCATCGGCCAGCGCATCGTCGCCCATATCGGCGGCGATAGCGTGATCGGGCGCAATCCGCACGAATATCTGCAGGCGCTGGCCGCCGACGACGCGACGGCGGCGGTGCTGTTCTGCGGCGAGATCGGCGGCGACAAGGAATATGCCTTCGCCGAAGCCGCGCGCGGCTTCCCCAAGCCGGTCTTCGCCATGGTGGTCGGCCGCCATGCGCCGGCGGAAAAGCAGATGGGCCATGCCGGCGCGCTGATCGGTTCTGCTCGCGAAGGCGCCGATGCAAAGCTCGCAGCGCTCGCCGCCGCCGGCTGCCGCATAGTCAAAGGGCCGGAAGAGGCAGTGGCGATGCTGTCGGAGCTCAACGAACTGCGCTAAGGGCGCGTGCTTACGCAAAACCGAAAAAGCGCGCCGGGTTGTCGACCAGGACGCGGTCGCGCGCCATGCGATCGGGCAGATAGCGTTCAAGCAGCGCGACGCGCGCCATCTCATGGTCGAGACCGTAGTCCGAGTGTCCGTCCTTGTCGGGCCGCATGAAGCGATGGACGTGCGGCCAGTCGGTGCCCCAAAGGCAGCGGTCCGGTGCGGCCTCATAGAACAGCCGCCCGAATTCGACCGCGTCGTCCCACGGATAGCCGGCGCGCGATCGCAGGTCGCCATTCGACAGCCCGATCCACCAATTGCCGTTCTTAAGAAGATCGAGAATGAGGCGGACCGCCGGTTGGCCGGTGCCGCGCCGATAATCGGGACCGCCCATGTGGTCGACGATCGCGGGAAAGGCGATCTTGCGCAGTTCGTCGGCGACGGCCAGAAAGTCATCTTCGAAGCCGAACACCTTGACGAACCAGCCAAGCTCGCGGACGCGGTCGAGGCCACGGCGGAATTCGGCGAGGCTCGGCGCCAACTTGAACCGGCCGCCAAAATTGAACCGCGCGCCGCGCACGCCGACGCCGTTCAGTTTGTCCAGTTCCGCGTCGCTGACGCTGTCGTCGACGATGGCGACGCCGCGATAGTTCTGCTGCGAAGCGTTTTTAAGAACATCGTACATCAGGTTGTGATCGGTGCCGTAAATCGTCGGCTGCACGAAGACCGCGCGCTCGACGCCCATGGCGTCGTGCAGAGCCTTCATCTCCGCAAAGGTGCAATCTTGCGGCGGCGCATAGAGCGCGTTGCGATTGGCGGCCGGATAGGCGGCGGCGTCGCCAAAGATGTGCAAATGGGTGTCGCAGGTATGTCTCGGCAGTCGTTCGGTCATGGCTACTGAAGAACCGGTTATTGCAAGACGATGTTGGCGTCGCGGATGATCGGTCCCCACTTGGCATTCTCGGCGGCGATGTAATCGGCGAGCTGCTGCGGCGTGCCGCCGAGCGGCGTCATCCAGATTCTCGCGAGCTGCTCTTTGCCGGCGTCGCTTCCCAGAAATTCGTTCACGCCCTGGTTGACCTTGCTGACGATGTCGGCCGGCGTCCCGGCAGTTGCGAACAACGCGGTCCAGCCGTTGGCTTCGAAACCGGGATACCCTTGCTCGGCAACGGTCGGCACATCCGGCAACTCGGCCATGCGTTTGGGGCTGGTGACGGCGAGGCCGGTGAGCATTCCCGACTGCACGTTCGGCACGAAGGTCGGAACGTATTGGACCGAAAGCTGCAGGTCGCCCGATGCCAGATCGGGCAGCGCCTGCGACGTGATGCGATAGGGCACGTGTCCGATGGCAATGCCGGCGGCCTTGTTGAGAAGTTCGACGGTAATGTGCGCCTGCGACCCGACGCCGACCGTTCCGGCATTGAGCGGGCCACGATGGGCTTTGGCATAGGCGACGAGCTCGTTCAGATTCTTGACCGGCAATTTAGGGCTGCCGACGATGATGAGCGGCGAATAGGCCAGCAATGCGATCGGCGCAAAGGCGCGATCGGGGTCGAAATCGAGATTCTTGTACATGAACTTGTTGTTGACGATCGGTCCCACCGTGCCGATGAAGAGCGTGTAGCCGTCTGGCTCGGCTCTCGCCACCACGCCCGCGGCAATATTGCCGGTTGCGCCGGGGCGGTTCTCGACGATGAAATTCTGGCCGAAGCGCTGGCTCAGCGACGCATTGATCAACCGCATCAGCGTGTCGGTGCTCGTCCCCGCGGCAAACGGGCACAGCACCGTCACCGGTCGTGTCGGCCACGGCTCGGCCGCCGGGGCTTGAGCCGGCGCGGCGACAAGCCAGATCGCGACGGCCGGCAGCGCCAACAAGCACCGATGGCCACGAGGCCAAACGCTATGAAAGAGAACCGCGCGCATCATGGTTGGGAGTGTCATGGTTGGCGCCCCCCGGATTTTTGCCGGGCGGCGATCTCGTTGAAGAGAGCGAGCGCGCGATCAAACTTATCATTGAACAGCCACATCGCACTGAGAATTTCGCCAAATGTCGCGGAAGTTTTTGCCCTGTCGGCCCGTCCGAAGGCAAGGATGCTGTTGTTGCGCAAATACCCCATGACCGTCGGATCGGAAACCTCATAGGACGTAAAGTGCCCCGAAGCGAGCGCCGACTTGGTGGGGCTGGGAATGATTTGAATGAGCTCGAAAATCTTCATTTGATCGATCGGATTTGGCAACGCTTTCGCGATGTCCGGGATTCGCGGAAAAAGGTCGGCGTGAGCGTTCATGAGACCGTCTCTCACCGCGGTCCAATGATTGAAGCGATGATCGAGATTGCCGACGCGGGCCTCTTCCTCGGCGTCGCGCGCGAAGAGTTTGGGATCGAGAGCCATGATCGATTTTCGAATCGCCTGCCATTTCATCTGGCCGCTTCGATCCTCGGATGGACCGGTTTGCAAGCTTCCCTTGTATGTGTTCGAGCGTGCATTGCCGATGTTTTGGTTGCCGTTGGTCTCGGCGAAGAACAGGCCCAAGCTGATACGGCCTGCTATCGCGGAACTTGCCGCATCGAGACCCTTGGCCCGCGCGATGACGGTGCCCAAGTCGACGACGTCCTTGAACGGCGTATCGGAGTTTTGCGCGTTTGCAGGCGGCGCCTGCATGATGGTGAACAATGCCACGTATTCGTCGATGAGAAGCTCATTGTCGGCGTCGAAATATGCCGGCGGTATGACAAATTTATTGGGTCGCCCGATCTTGCCAGGAAGCGCGTCGGTGAGATCCTTGTAGGTGCTCATCATGGCGACGCGGGCGAGATAGAGCGCCTGTCCGGGCAAATTCGGCAGCGGTTGATGCGCGTTTATCTGTGCGCGTCGCTGCTCGAGGATCGATTTGAAGCGACTGAGCGCATCGGTGTAGGCGTGGAGCGCATCCGACTGCGATGCGTTAAGGACCGCGGACTGACCATTGGCGACGGGTGGCGCGAAGAAAAGCCCGAGGCCAACAAGCGCCGCCCGCGCGGTGATATGCGCCGCCATGGCCGTCGCGCCCTAGACCCGCCGCATCTCGAAAATATTGTCGACCACCGTGTAGTCACCGCGATAGCCGAGCCGCGCAATCGGGCGGATCAGCGTCATGTCGATCATGCCGCCGACGATGACCGCGTCGTCGACATGGACGTTGACCACTTCGCCGATCACCACTTCGTATTTGTGCAGCTTGCCGTTGCCGCTCTTGAGCGACACCGTTTGCGCATAGACGCATTCGAGCGCAATCGGCGATTTGGCGACGCGAGGCGGCTTGACGAAGCGCGATGGCGCCATCTCGAGCTTCGCCAGTTCCGGCTCGCTGACGCCTTCGGGATAATCGCCGCCGGAGATGTTCATCTCGGTGCGCAGCTCATGGGTCGCCAGATTGAACACGAACTCGCCGCCGCTCTGGGCATAGTTCTGGCTGTGCTTGCGCGTGTTCGAGGCGAACATGACGAAGGGCGGCTGGCTGGCGCATAGATTGAAGTAGCTGTAGGGCGCGAGATTGACCACGCCGGCCGGGCTGATGGTGGAGATCCAGCCGATGGGGCGCGGCACCACAAGCGAGGTGGTCGGGTCGTGGGCAAGATTGTGCGGCTCGCTGCGCGGGTCGTAGTCCATGGCGGATATCCGGGGTGTCTTGTGGACGGACAGACGGTATGGATCGTTGGTCGGCGATGATACAGAATGTTTGAGCCGCGAATGTCAACGCCGGGATTGCCGATGAAATTGCACTGGTCGCCACGCTCGCCGTTCGTCCGCAAGGTCATGGTGGTGGTCCATGAGCTTGGCCTTGCCGACCGGATCGCCTGCGTGCGCACGGTCGCGGCGACGACCAAGCCCCATGCCGATCTGATGCAGGACAATCCGTTGTCGAAGATTCCGACGCTGGTGCTCGACGACGGCACGGTGATCTACGATTCGCCGGTGATTTGCGAATATCTCGACTCGCTCGGCGGCGCGCCAAAACTGCATCCGGCCGAGCCCAAGGCGCGGCTTGTGGCGCTGCGCCGGCAGGCGCTCGGCGACGGATTTTTGGACATGCTGGTGCTGCTGCGTGACGAGCGCATGCGCACACACCCCTCTGACGTGCACAAAGCGAGCGCCACTGTGCGTAAGGCGGCGGTGCTCAATAGCCTGGACCGTGAGGCGGACAGCCTCGCAGCGACGCCGTTCGGCATCGGCCACGTCGCCATCGGCTGCGCGCTCAGCTATCTCGACTTCCGCTACGCCGACGAAGATTGGCGCAAAGGTCATCCCCGCATCGCGAGTTGGCACGCCGCATTCGCGGCGCGGCCATCGGTGCGCGCCACCGAGCCTGTCGACGACGCCTAGCGAGAAGTCGCTCCAGTCACCCGAGCGTCGGATCGAGCACGATCTTGCCCTGGCCTTCATGTGCTTCGACCATGCGGTGGGCGTCGGCGGCGCGCGACAGCGGCAATACGCGCTCGATCTGCGGAACGACCTTTCCCGCTGCCGCGGCTTCCAGGCAATGCGGCAGGTCGGACGGCGTGTGGCCGGGCCGGCCCTTTATGGTGATGCGCTTGTGATAGAGGTGCGAGAAATCGATCGACACGTTCGGCCCGGCATGCGCGCCCGCGGTAACCAGGCGGCCGTCCATGCCGATGGCGCGGAATGCGGTCGGCAGCACTTTGGGATTGGCGATGTTGTCGTAAAGCACGTCGACGCCTTTGCCGCCGGTGATCTTCATCACCTCGTCATAGATGTTGTGGGTCGTGTAATTGATCGCGTGATCGGCGCCGAGCTTTTTGCCAAGCGCTGCGCGCTCTTCAGAGCCGGCCGCGGCGATCACGTGCGCCCCGATCACGTTCTTGGCGATCTGGATGCCGATGGAGCCCAGATTGCCGCCGGCGCCCATGATCAGCACGGTCTCGCCGTATTTCAGCTCGGCGACGTGCATGAGCAGATTCCACGCCGTCGGCACGTGACGCATGACCACGGCGGCGCGATGAAAGTCGAGGTTTTGCGGAATGGCGACGCCAGCGCAGGCCGGCACGGCAACAAGCTCGGCAAAGCCGCCTGGCCGCTTGATGCCCATCATGCCTTGCGGCCCGTCATAGCCGCTGCCGTCCTCGGCGCAGATTTGCAGCGGCATGATGCCGGCGGCGGAGACGCGGTCGCCGACGTGCCAGCGGCTCACCTGCGGGCCGACCGCATCGACGATGCCGGCGCAATCGACGCCGGGAACGAGCGGCAGCACCGGGCCGCGATACTGCTCGCGGCCGGCGCGCAGGCTGACGTCGAGCACGCGATTGACGGTTGCCGCATGGACTCTGATGCGGATCTCACCCTGGCGCGGGACCGGGTCGGGAAGGTCTTGGTAGCGGAGAACGTCGGGCGGCCCGTATTCGTGGATGACGATCGCTTTCATTGTTGTTCCTGTGTCAGGTCCCGCCAATGCGGGGTACCCAGTAATCATTGCGCGCGCCGTTTCGCAACCGGGGATTCATGCAACGTGTGCGGACTGTGACACGCTGGTACGGCCATGCGGATCGTTCTATCGTTTGTGGCGCCGGAAGGAGGGGCGGGATTTGGTCGACACTGGCTTAGCCGACAAGATTGCCTGCGCGGATTTGATCCAGGCCTGGGGCGTGGCCCGCGACCAGGGCAAGTGGAAAGATTTGCGTTCGACGTTCACGCCCGACGGCCACATTTCCGTGTCCTGGTTCCGCGGGCCGTTCGAGCAATTCGTCGAGCGCTGCCGCGCCGCGTTCAACGCCGGCCATACCTGGTCGCGGCATCATCTGTTTCCGCCGACCATAAAACTCAACAGCGATCGCGCCATCGCGGAAACAAGCGTCGTCATCCGGGTGCGGCAAAAATTCAACGGCATCGATGTCGATCTCACCTCGTGCTCGCGCTTTCTCGACCGCCTGGAGCGCCATTCCGGCGGCTGGCTCATTGCCGAGCGCGCCGCGATCTATGAGCGCGATAGGCTCGATCCGGTCGAGCCGTCTGCCGCCTTCGACGACCTGTTCGCCGCGGCCAATACCGCGCAATATCCGGAGCAGTACCGCTACATGGCGTTTCGCCTCGCGCACTCCGAGGGCCGCACGCTGGCGCCGGTGATTTATCGCGACGGCGGCCCGGAAACGGCCGACCTTTATGCGCGGTTTTCCGGCTGGCTCGCCGGCAAAAGCTCCTGAGCATGACCAATTCATCTTGACGGCGGTGTGGACTGCGCGCTAGCCGCGAGGTCTGGAGATTTTCATGGCGGTTTATACCGATGTCGCGGCGGAAGACCTCGGCCGCTTCCTCGCCGGCTACGACGTCGGCGAGTTGCGGTCCTATAAGGGCATCGCCGAAGGCGTCGAGAACTCGAACTTTCTGGTCCATACCAGCACCGGCAATTTCATCCTGACGCTCTATGAGCGGCGCGTCGCCGAGCGCGACCTGCCGTTCTTCCTGGGCCTGATGGAGCACCTGGCGAGCCGCGGTATCACCTGCCCGCAGCCGGTGAAGACCAAGACCGGCAAGACGCTCGGTAAGCTTGCCGGCCGGCCGGCGGCGATGGTCACCTTTCTCGACGGCTTGTGGATCCGCCGGCCGAGCGCGGCGCATTGCGCGGCTTTGGGCGAGGCGCTGGCGCGGCTGCATATCGCCGGCAGCGATTTTGCCATGCGTCGCGACAATGCGCTGTCGGTCGCCGGCTGGCGGGCGCTCTACGACGGCTGCCGCGAGCGCGCCCACAAGGTCGAGCGCAATATCGAATCGCTGGTCTCGGCCGAGCTCGACGTGCTCGAACGCGACTGGCCGCGCTGCCTGCCGCAAGGCGTCATCCACGCCGATCTGTTTCCCGACAACGTGTTTTTCCTCGGCGACCGGCTGTCCGGGCTGATCGATTTCTATTTCGCCTGCACCGACACGCTCGCCTACGACGTCGCCATCTGTCTGAACGCCTGGTGTTTTGAGAACGATCATTCCTACAACGTCACCAAGGGCCGTGCGCTGCTGGCGAGCTACACCAAGACGCGGCCGTTTTCTGCGGAAGAATGGGAGAAACTGCCGCTGCTCGCGCGCGGCGCGTCGGTGCGTTTTCTGCTCACCCGGCTGGTCGACTGGCTCGACGTGCCGCCGGGCGCCATGGTGCGGCCCAAGGACCCGCGCGAATATGCGCGAAAGCTCCGCTTTCACCAGAAAGTCAAAAGCCCGCGCGATTACGGGGTGATCGCGCCGTGAACGCCGCGCTCCCTCACGTCGTCATTCACACCGACGGCGCCTGCTCGGGCAATCCCGGCCCGGGCGGCTGGGGCGCGATCCTGACTTTCGGCGATCACGAGAAAGAGCTCAAAGGCGGCGAAGCCGACACCACCAACAACCGCATGGAGCTGATGGCCGCGATCGCCGCGCTCGAAGCGCTGAAAAAGCCGTGCCGAGTCGATCTGCACACCGACAGCCAATATCTGCGCAATGGCATCATGACCTACATCGCCAAGTGGAAGCAGAACGGCTGGCGCACCGCCGACAAGAAGCCGGTAAAGAACATCGATCTATGGCAGCGCCTCGACGCGGCGCTCAAGCCGCATCAGGTGCGCTGGCACTGGGTCAAAGGCCACGCCGGCCACGCCATGAACGAGCGCGCCGATGTACTGGCGCGCGAAGCGATCGCGGAAATCCGGGCGGCCGGAAGAGTCACAAACTAAAACCCTCCCCCTGAAAGGGGGAGGGTAGGGTGGGGGTCCGCGGCGGCAACGCGTGTGCAAGCTTCGCGGCCGCGGACCTCCACCTGCGAACTTCGTTCGCTCCTCCCCCTTTCAGGGGGAGGAAAGGTCAATCACATCGACTTAAGCAGATTATCGGCGCCGGAAATCTCGGCTTTGCCTGGCGCATCTTCTACGTTCAGCGTCTTCACCACGCCGTCGTCGACCACCATGGCGTAGCGCTGCGAGCGCACGCCCAGCCCACGCTCGGTCAGGTCCGCGGTCAGGCCGAGCGCCTTGGCCCAGTTGCCGCTGCCGTCGGCGAGAAACTCGATGGCGTCGCCGCCGGACGCCTTCTTCCAGGCGTCCATCACGAACACGTCGTTGACACCGGTGACCGCGATGGTGTCGATGCCCTTGGCCTTGATCGCACCCGCGTTCTTGACGAAGCCCGGCAGGTGGTTCTTGTGGCAGGTCGGCGTGAATGCGCCCGGCACCGCGAACAGCACCACTTTCTTGCCCTTGAACAATTCGTCCGTGGTCTTCGGCTTCGGGCCGTCGCCAGTCATCACCGTGAAGGAGCCGTTGGGTACGCGGTCGCCAACTTTGATAGCCATGATCTCAATCCTCTTGGGGGTTCTCTTGGGGGTTATCGAGGGACGTTTCTCAGGGGCACAAATTAGCCCGGCCGGAGCGAATTAGTCGAGATGGATCGGAACCTCGATGGCGTCATCGCCGGAGACCGCGGTGAAGGTCAAGGTGATGTCCTTGGCGCTGGCGCCGGGCGGCAGCCCATCGAGATCGAAGGTGAAACGCCGGTGCTCGCCGTCAGTCCCGCTCGGCTCCGGCAGCGGCAGCGACCAATCGGGCGTCGGGCCTTCGACAAAGAGATCGAGCGGCGCATCCTTGGGCGCGGCAACCTCGACGACGACGCGGTCGTGCTCGCCGCCCGGCCCGCGATGCGCCGAAATCACCGCGAGGCCTTTGCCGGCGCCAGGCGCGATGCGGCGCGGCACGCGCAGTTCTTCCTTTTCCAGCGCCGTCTCTTCGGCGCCGTCGCCGGACAGCGCCAGCTCGAGCGTCGCTTCGGCCGGCACGCACAGATTGCCGCAGACGGCATAATTGAGCTTCAGATGCACCGACGAATGCTTGGCTGAGTCCTTTTGCACGATGCGCAGCGGTAGCACGACCCGGCCGACATAGCCGATGGAATTGCCGCCGGCGCCGTCGGGAAAGCGCTCCGGCGCCGGCCACTCAACCGCGATCGATTTGACGTTTTCTGAGCCGGAAAAATCAAATGTCGGCGGCACGCCCGAATCGCCGGGCTCTCGCCAATAGGTCTTCCAGCCGGCATCGAGCCGGATTTCGACGCCGGCGTGCAGATAGGTCGCGTCGGCGGACTTCATCACCGAACCGGCGATGAGTCGCGCCTGCGCATGCGGTTGCTTGTCCCAGGGCGACGCGTCCTGCGCGCGGGCCGCTGTCGGCCCGGCGAGAGCGGCCAGCGCCATGGTCACAAATGTTAATTGCGCGGCGGCGAGCATGCCGCTGTGTAGGGCGAAACGCGCGCCCATGCCACTGACATGATTGTGACTATCGGGAAATCGCCATGGCGCCGCCGCAACGCCGCCATTGCGCCTACAGTAAGGCATGGAGGGTATTCATGAACTTTTGACCGCACCGTTCGTTTGCAAATGCGGAGTGATCGGCTAACCTTTCGAGCATGAAATTGCCACGTGGAAATGCGGCGAAGCGCGGGCGCGGTTATCTGGACGGCCAGATGCTGATCGCCATGCCGGCGATGCTGGACGAGCGTTTCGCGCGCTCGCTGATCTATGTCTGCGCGCATTCCTCCGAAGGCGCCATGGGCATCGTCGTCAACCATCCGGCGCCGAACATCAGTTTCTCCGATCTGTTGGTGAAGCTCGACGTCATTCCGGCGGCCGACCGCATCCAACTGCCGACGCGGGCCGGCGGCGTGAAGGTGATGCGCGGCGGGCCGGTCGAGACCGAGCGCGGCTTCGTGCTGCACTCCGCCGACTTCTTCATCGAGAACTCGACGCTGCCGATCGCCGAAGGCATTTGCCTCACCGCCACCATCGACATCCTCAAGGCGATCGCGCGCGGCGACGGACCGGCCAGCGCCATCCTCGCGCTCGGCTATGCCGGCTGGGCGCCCGGCCAGCTCGAGACCGAAATCCAGGGCAACGGCTGGCTGCACTGCACGGCGGATTCGGAGCTGGTCTTCGGCCCCGACGTCGGCGGCAAATACGACAAAGCCTTGAAGAAGATCGGCATCGATCTCGGCATGCTGTCGAGCGAAGCCGGGCACGCGTAACAGGGATCAGTAATCAGGTATCAGGGATCGGGTATCAAGAATTTGCCGGCGCTTTCTTGATGCCCGATCCCTGCTGCCTGATGCCCGGACCAGGTATCAAGAATCTGCAGGCACTTTCTTGATACCTGTTTCCTGATGCCTGATGCCCGAGTCCGGCAGCAGCTCGCGCGCCTTCTCCGGCGTCATCGGCGCGCCGAACAAAAATCCTTGCGCGTATTCGCAGCCGAGCTGCGACAGCTCGACGGCGTCGGAATCGGTTTCGGCGCCTTCCGCCACCACGTCCATGCCGAGATCGTGGGCGAGCGACACGATCGAGCGCAGGATCACTGGGCGGGTGCCCTTCGCCGTGGTGCGCACGAACGACTGGTCGATCTTGATGGTGTCGAACGGAAAGCGCTGCAGATAGGACAGTGACGAATAGCCGGTGCCGAAATCGTCGAGCGCTAGCCCCGCGCCGAGCTCGCGAATCCGCGCCAGCATCTGGGCGGCGTGTTCCGGATTTTCCATCACCACGGATTCGGTGAGTTCGAGCTTGAGCGTGCCGCGCGCCACCACCGAGCGCGTCAGCACCGAGCGCAGATCCTGGATCAAATCATGGCGCAGCAATTGGCGCGACGAGACGTTGACGCTGACGAACAGCGGATTGCGCTGCCGCAAGGTGCGCTGCCAGGTGCTGAGCTGTTTGGCGGCGCGCTCCAGCACGAACAGCCCGAGCTCGACGATCAGCCCGGTCTCTTCGGCGATGGTGATGAATTCGGCGGGCGACATGCGGCCCAATTTCGGATGGTTCCAGCGCGCCAGCGCCTCGAAGCCGGCGACGGCGCGGTCATCGAGCCGCACGATCGGCTGGTAGAGGATGGCAATCTCCTCCCGTTCGATGGCGCGGCGCAGATCGGATTCCAGCGTCAGCCGGTCGGTCTTGCGCGCGCGCATCGCCGGCTTGAACACTTCGATGCGGTCGCCGCCACCGCGCTTGGCGTGATACATCGCGAGCTCAGCGTCCTTGAGCACCTCCTCGCCGCGCTGGGGCTCGTTGTCGCCGAGCGTCATGCCGATCGAGCCAGTGACGAAAATCTCGCGGTCGTTGAAGGTGATCGGCGCGCGCAAGGTGCGGCGGATAGTTTGCGCGACCGCGGTGACCTTTTCGGCGCCGCTCTCCGACAACAGGATCAGCGCGAACTGATCGCCGGAAAGCCGAGCGAGAGTGTCCTGCACCTTGATTACGCGGCTGAGCCTTCGCGCCAAGGTCAGCAGGATCGAGTCGCCGACCGCCATGCCAACGGAATCGTTGACCTGCTTGAAGCGGTCGAGGTCGATCACCATCACGGTCGACTTGAGCGCGCTGTCGGTCTTGGCGAAGCTGAGCACGGCATCGAGCCGGTCGAGGAACAATTCGCGGTTTGGCAGGCCGGTGAGATTGTCGTGCACGGCGTCGTGTAGCAGCCGCTCCTCGGCGGTTTTGGCTTCGGTGACGTCGGTCAGCGTGCCGACCAGCCGGATCACTTCGCCGTCGGAGCCGACCACCGGCCGCGCCCGCAGCGCGAACCACAGATAATGGCCGTCGGCGGTGCGCAGGCGGAAATCCTGGGTGACGCGGCCTCGCCGTTGTTCGAGAACGTTGTCCAGCGTGGCACGGAAGCGGTCGCGATCGAGCGGATGCAGCACGTCGAGCCACTTCGCCGCGGAGCCTTCCAGCGTTCCGACTTTCAGGCCGAGCGCGGTTTCGGTCTCGGGGCTGGTGAAAACCTTGTCGGCGGCGACGTCCCAATCCCAGATCATGTCGCCGGCGCCGGTGAGCGCCAGCGCGCGGCGCTCGACGTCGGAGACGATGCCTTGCGTGATGCCGCCGGCGAAGGCGTGCTGCATCACGGTAAAGCCGATCAGCATGACGATGAGGACGAGGCCGCCGAGCAGCGCCGGGCCGACGATATCGTTGGTGACGAGGCCCAGCACGGTCATCGCAGCGCCGATCACCCAGACGACCAGCAAGAGCCAGGTCGGGATCAGCATCACCGCGCGGTCGTAACCGTGGGTGGAGAGATAGACGACCAGGATGAAGCCGAACACGGCGACCAGAAACAGCGAGATGCGCGCGATGCCCGAGGCGATATCGGGCGAGAACAGCGCGATTCCGACCAGCGCACCAAGGAACGCGAGCCAGCCGACGGTGATATGAGCGTAGCGCACGTGCCAGCGGTTGAGGTTGAGATAGGCGAACAGGAACACCAGCAGGGTCGCCGCCAGGATCGCCTCGCCCGACGCGCGCCAGATGCGCTCGGCGCCGGCCGACATGTCAAACACTTTGTTCCAGAAGCCGAAGTCGATGCCGATGTAAACGAGCACCGCCCAGCCGAGCGCGGCGGCGGCGGGAAACATTACGCTGCCTTTGACGACGAACAGAATGGTGAGGAACAGCGCCAGCAGGCCGGCAATGCCGATGACGATGCCCTGATAGAGCGTCAGCGAATTGACTTTGTCTTTGTAGGCGTCCGGCTCCCACAGATAGAGCTGCGGCACGTTGGGCGTGCGCAATTCGGCGACAAAGGTGATCACGGTGCCGGGATCGAGCGTGACGCGGAACACGTCGGCATCGGCGCTCTCCTGCGGTTCGGGCGGATCGCCCGACGACGGCGTGATGTAGACGATGCGCGAGCGGCCGAGGTCGGGCCAGATCAATCCGGAGCCCACCATACGGTAATGCGGCGCCACGATGAGGCGGTCGATCTGCTCGTCGCCGTTATTGGCAAGCGCGAACACCGCCCAGTTCTTGCCGGCTTCGCGAGCGCGCACCTCGATGCGCCGCACGATGGCGTCGGCGCCGGGCGCGGTCGAAACCTGGATGCGATCGCCTTCGGTGTGCTGCAAGTCGACGGCATCAGTGAGATCGATGGCCGCCGCATCGGTGCGCACGTTGACGGCCTCGACCGCGCGTGCAGCGGAAACGCCGGCAACGGTGATAACCGCCAAAGCGATAAGGGAACCGCGGAACCTGGCGGCGCGCAGAATTGCCAACAGTCGCCCTCCCGGGCCGGCAGCCGGCGCCGATCGCGCCACAACGGTCACACGTCCCCCGGAACAATAGCGAACCGGCTTTGCGCCGAATTCACGGCCGCTGGCTTCCCGAACGCGCCAAAACCCCTGCGCCATAAGGCCTTAGTAACCTTTGCCACGGCCCAGGGCAAGGATATTGCCGTTTACTTTCAAAGGCTCAGGGTGAACTTGGCCGGGCATTTTGCCGCCGGTTTGGGGCGTCGACGCGTGTGACAAGCGCAGCCGGCGCCATTAACATTTGCGCCGTTCAAGGACGCCAACAATGCCTGGGATCGATCCGGACGATTTGCCGAAGAAAAAAATCACCCATGAAATGGGGCAGGAGCTGGCATTGCTGTCGGTGGGTGAACTCGCCGAGCGGATTGCGTTGCTCAAGGACGAGATCGCGCGCCTCGAAGCGGAGATGAAGCGCAAGAACGCGACCAAATCGGCGGCGGACATGTTCTTCAAGAAATAAGCTTTAGAAATTTGGTTAACGGCCGTGGGCTCCCGTATTTCAAGCCAAACAAATTTGGTTAACGACAGCCGGCCACATATCTCACATCAAGCTGTAGGAAGATTCGGCAAGTTTCTGCGATTCCTTAACCTTTCGTTAAGCTTTCTCGTTCATTACAAGTATTGTCCAACTTCTGGACATCGAGTGGCTCCTGTCCACTCTGTTTGACGCCTCCCTGTTATCACCTTGAGCCGCCGGCAACGGCGGCTCTTTTTTTATGCATTTGCGTTATGAAGGCATTCGGCGCGGCAACTATGTCGGAAGCTTTGCCGGCGACCCCGCTGGACTCGAAGGCCGCCGCGAGCGATGCTGGCCGCCGGAGTGAGGCGTACCATATGTCCGAGAAGCGTTCGATCGAGGCCAATGCGGTCTCCTTCAGTGAGCGGCTGGCAAATTCCCAAGTCTTCGCCACCCTGTTTCGCGACGGCATGGCGCTGGTCGAGGAGACGGCGAGCTATCTCGACGGCGCGGGCCGGACCGAATCCAAGAGACTCGAGCGCAGCGCCGCCTTGGTTTACGCCACCGAGAGCATGCGGCTCACCACGCGGCTGATGCAGCTCGCCTCCTGGCTGTTGCTGCACCGCGCGGTCAAGGAAGGCGAGATGACGCTCGCCCAGGCCAGCAAGGAAAAGAGCAAGGTCCGCCTTGCGGCCTGCGATCCGGGCGACGCGAAGTCGATCGCGCTGTTGCCGGAGAAGCTCCAGGAGCTGATCGCCCGCTCCGTCAAGCTGCAGACCGAAGTACGCCGCCTCGACGCCACCATGCACGCGCCGCAGCCCATGAAGATGGCCGTCGGCAACCCGGTCGAGCGGCAGATGGGGCTATTGAAGGCCGCGTTCGAGCAGGACGGGCTGTAAGCCTCACTTCACCGGCGCAGCATCTGGAATGAAACGCTGGCCGAACACCGGCTCCTTGTAGGGCGTCGGCGGCAATTCCCATGCTCCCGTGGACGGCGGCCGCACTTCGGCGTCGACATGGACGTCGAGCAGGAACGGCTTGTTCGCTTTGATGGCGTGCTCTAGCGCGCCGCGGAAATCTTCCGATTTGGTCACCGTGAGCGCCTCGACGCCGGCGGCTCTCGCCCAGGCGGCGAAGTCCGGATTGAAGGGTTTTTTGTTGGCGCCCTGGTGGAACATCGTTCCGTATTCGCGGCCGCCGAACATGCCGAGCTGGATGTCGCGGATCGACACCCAGCCGAAATTGTTCCAGATCACCCACACCACCGGAATGTCGTATTCGACCGCGGTGCACAGCACGTGCGGCACCATGGTGAAGCAGCCGTCGCCGGTGACCGCCACCACCGGCCGATCCGGCGCGGCCAATTTTGCGCCGAGCGCGCCGGACGCGCCGAAACCCATGCCGGAAAAACCCCAGGAGTTGAGCATCGTCTGCGGCTGCCGCGCGTTCCAGAACTGCATGTACCAATTGTGGCTGACGCCGACATCGCAGCAGATGATGCCGTCCGGCGGGAGCACTGCCTGGCAATCGGCAACCACACGCTCGGGCCGCATCGGCGAGGCATGGATGTCGAAATTCGGCCGGACGAATGTTTCCCACTCGGCGCGCCATTTGGCGATGTCGGCGAGCCATGCCCCCTCCCTTCCCTCCCCCGCTTGCGGGGGAGGGTTAGGGTGGGGGTGTTTGGCGCCGCGCCGCTCCAGCTCCGCAAGAAGCTGGCGCAGGAAGGTGCGCGCGTCGGCGAGGATGCCGAGGTCCGGCGGATAATTGCGGCCAAGCTCGGACGGATCGACGTCGACATGGATGAGCTTTGTATGCGGAAAGTTCCACGAATAGCCGGGCATCCACGACGACGCCGAGCGATCGTCGAAGCGCCCGCCGATGGCGATGACGACGTCGGAACGGCGGCCGGCTTCGTTGGCGGGAAACGCGCCGTTCCTGCCGATGAAGCCGAGCGACAGCGGATCGGTCATGTCGATGCAGCCCATGCCGTTGGGCGACGAGATCACCGGGATGCCGAGTTTTTTGGCGAATTCGGTCAATTCGCGGCTGGCTTCCGACAGCGTGACGCCGTGGCCGATGAAGAGTACCGGCCGCTGCGCGGCAAGGATCATGTCGAGCGCGCGCGCGACGTCGTCGGGCGAGGCGCCGCTTCGCTGCGTGTTGAACGGCGGCGCCGGCGGCGGCATCTCGACGTCGTCTTCCTCCTGAAAGACGTTGAAGGGCACGTCGACATTTACGGGACCCGGCCGGCCGGACAGCATCGTGGTCATGGCCTGGCGCAGCGCCAGCGGCAGCATGTCGACGCGGGTCGGCTGAAAACTGTGCTTCACCACCGGGCGCAGCACGTTGACGAAATCGGCCTGAAAATGCCGGTTGATCTCCTGGAACGGGCTGCGGTTGAACTGCGAGGTCGGCACATTGGCGGTGATGGCGAACACGGCGGAGGAATCGGTCAGCGCGCAGGCCAGCGGCATGACGATATTGGCCGAGCCCGGCCCGCACGAGGTCAGCGTCGCCACCGGCTGGTGGCGCACCCGGAAATAGGCGTCCGCCATATGGGCGGCGACCTGCTCGTGGCGCGGCGAGACGAGCTTGATGCGGTCGCGCGCCTCGTAGAGCGGATCGAGCATGCCGACATTGCCGTGGCCGCATATGCCGAAGACATAAGGAATATCGTTGGCGATCAGATAGTCCGTGATCAGCTCGGCGCCCTTCATGCGTGGCATTGCGGCTCCTTCAGGTCGTCAAGGCGGGTGTGCGGCGCAACCTAGACTGCGCTAGAGTTGATGCGCAATAGTCGTCGTAAAGGCAATGAGCACGTTGCAAGGAATGGACCGATGATCCTGCTCTCCAATGGCGGAACGAACGCGCACCGTAACCGGGCGCACTCGGATATGATGGTCATCGGCACTGTCGACGGCGTCGTTCTCCTCGAACGCGCCGCTCAGGGTTGGAAAATAAAGCACCGGGCGCTCGGCGGCTGTTCCGTGAGCGCCGTCGCGGCGTCCGACGACGGCACTTTGTATGCTGCGACCCACGGTTTTGGCGCCGCGCGCAGCGACGACGGCGGCATGACCTGGACCTGGGTCCTCGATGGCCTCGACCATATGGACTTGTGGTCGGCGCGCGCCGGCAAGCTCCAAGGCCGCGACGTGGTCGCCGTCGGCGCGCTGCCGGCGCACCTCTATATCAGTGAGAACGGCAAGACCTGGCGCGAATTGCCGGCGCTGCGCAACGCGCCGAGCGTCGGCAAATGGTGCTTTCCGCCGCCGCCGCGCATCGGCCACGTTAAGGATATCGTGTTCGACGGCGACCGCTTGCTGGTCGGCATCGAGATAGGCGCTTTGCTGGTGTCGAATGATTTCGGCGAAAGTTTTACCGAGCTTGTTGTCGATCCCGACCCGGTCGAGTGCGATATTCATCGCGTGCTGGTGCATCCCGATCGGCCGCATCGTCTCATCGTCGCCAACGGTATCGTCGGCGTAATGTCGAGCGACGACGACGGCGCCACGTGGCGGAAAAATCCGATGCCGCCGCACGCCGATTATCCCGACGCCATCGTCGTTCATCCCGACGCGCCGGATACCGTGTTCCTCACCGCGGGCGTCGGCTGGCCGTCGCATTGGTACGAGATCGGCAAGGCGCGCGGCAAGATCGCGCGCAGCCGCGACGGCGGAAACACCTGGCAGCGCCTGCTCGGCGGCTTGCCCAACGGCCAGCGCGCCTTGTTTTCGGCGCTCACCATCGAAGCGTGGCCGGGTGGTTGCGCGCTCTATGCGGTGGATACCGATGGCGAGGTTTTCGAGAGCACCGATGAAGGCGATACCTGGACGATCATCGCCGAAGTGCCGCCGGTGTCGAAGGGCGAATTTTATCGCGCCTTGGCAAGGGACCGCGGCAAGTTGGCGGTGGACGATATCGTCGTGAGCAAAACCGCTAGCGAACGGCTCGCCAAAGTGGTCGCGCGACGCTAAGCGATCAAAACCGCGGCTTGAACGACGACCCGATCTTCTCGATATGGCCGGCGAACGGGAAGCCGACATGGCCGGGGAAAACCAGCGCGCCGGTCGACGCGCAATCGTCCAACACGCGGCGGCGGCTCACGCGCGCTTCCTCGACATTCGAGTTCTTCGGGAAATTCCAGTCCGGATAATAGACCTGCAACAAATGATGAAAGACGTCGCCAATGAGCGTGGCGCGGTTGCCGCCGACGTTCAGGTTGAAAACGAAATGTCCGGGTGAATGGCCGCCAGCCGGCTGAATGTCGATGAACTCGTCGAGGCGATGCGGTCCAGTCACCAAATCGGCGCGCCCGGCTTCGACCACCGGCACGACGCACTCGCGAAACGAGCCGAATTCCGTCGGCGCGGTGGCCGGATCGTCGTCGAGCTTGCTGAAATAATCGAAATCGAGTTTTGAAAACACGTAGCGCGCGTTGGGAAATCGCGGCACCCACTTGCCGTCCTTGAGCTGCGTATTCCAGCCGACATGGTCGTGATGCAGATGCGTGCACATCACGAGATCGATCTCGTCGGGCCGCGCGCCGGCCGCGGCAAGCCGGTCGAGCCACGGCGTGTCGAGCATGTTCCACGCCGGCCGCAGCGGCCGTGATTTCTGGTTGCCGCAGCAGCCGTCGATCAGGATTTTGCGGCCGTCGAGCTGCAACAGCCAGCTGTGTACGCTGAGCTTGATCTTGCGCGAGGCCGGATCGTAGTGATGCGGCGCCAGCCAGTGCGCGTGCTCGGCGAGCTGCGCCTCGGTCACCGCCGGGAAAATATCCGTCACCGGATAGATCGGCAGATAGGTTTCCTCGATGCGGGTGACGGTGGCCTTGCCGACCTTGAAGACTGACATCGGCCCCGCCCGCTATCGCCGTTTGCCGCCGCGGATTTAACCCTTGAGGAAGCCCGAGAATTTCTTGTTGAAGCGCGACAGGCGGCCGCCGCGGTCGAGCAGGTGCTGCTGGCCGCCGGTCCAGGCCGGGTGCGATTTCGGGTCGATATCGAGATGCAGCGTATCGCCCGGCTTGCCCCAGGTGGTCCGGGTGGTGAATTCGGTGCCGTCGGTCATGATCACTTTGACGGTGTGGTAGTCGGGATGGGTGTCGGGTTTCATGGTGTTGGTACCGCGCCGGGTCTATCGGTGTTGAGGAATTTGGCGGCTCTATACCGCGACGATGCCGCAGAAACAAGCCGAACGTAGCCTGACGTGTACGTTGCCAGGGCGCCGCGCAAGGGGCATTGTCCGGCCGCAAACGGCCCAGCGGCGGAAAAAGGCACTGTGGCGCATGAACTTCACGGCCGATAACGATTCGGCAACGCTGCAAAAGCCGACGCCAGCGGCGCCCGAGACAGCGGCCGAACAGGCGGTTGAGGTCGCGACCGCCACGCCCGATCCGGCCGATAAGCGCCGCGCCAATCTGCGGCCGCTCGCTTCCCTCTTGCCCTACGTCAAGCGCTACCGCGGCCGCGCGCTTGCCGCGCTCGGCGCGCTGGTCGTCGCTGCCCTGACCACGCTGATCGTGCCGATCGCCGTCCGCCGCATGATCGATTTCGGCTTCACCGCGCGCGGCGTCGAGCTGATCGACAGCTACTTTCTGGTCATGATCGGCGTCGCGGCGCTGCTGGCGCTGGCGAGCGCGTCGCGCTACTTCCTGGTCACCACGCTCGGCGAGCGTATCGTCGCCGATCTGCGCGGCGACGTGTTCGCTCACCTGACTTCGCTCTCCGCCGACTTTTTCGACGAAGCCAAGACCGGCGAGGTGATCTCGCGGCTTACCGCCGACACCACGCAGATCAAGGCCGCGGTCGGCTCTTCGGTCTCGGTCGCCTTGCGCAATTTGGTGCTGTTCGTCGGCGCCAGCGCCATGATGCTGGTGACGAGCCCGCGGCTGTCGGCCTTCGTGCTCGGCGCCATTCCCATCATTGTATTGCCGCTTTATGCCTTCGGCCGCGCGGTGCGCCGTCGCTCGCGCTCAGCGCAGGATACGCTGGCCGACGCTTCCGCCTATGCCGCCGAGCTGATCGGCGCGGTGCGCGTGCTGCAGGCCTTCACCAATGAGCGGCTCGGCATCGCGCGCTTCCGCGAAGCGGTCGAGCGCGCCTTCGACGCCGCGCGCCATTCGATCCGCGCGCGGTCGGTGCTGACCGCGTTCGCGATCTTTCTGGTTTCGACCAGCGTCGTGCTGGTACTGTGGATCGGCGCCCAGGACGTGCTGGCCGGACATATGACGCCGGGCCGTCTCAGCCAATTCATTCTCTATGCCGTGCTTGCCGCGAGCGCGCTCGGCTCGCTGTCGGAAACCGGCGGCGAGGTGGCGCAGGCCTCGGGCGCGGCAGAGCGGTTGTTCGAGATCCTCGCCATCAAGCCCGTGATCGCGCGGCCGGCGCATCCGGCCGCGCTGCCGTCGCCGGCGCGCGGCGAGGTCGCGTTCGAAGAGGTGAAATTCTCATATCCGACCCGGCCCAATGTCTCCGCGCTCGACGGGGTGTCGTTTCACGTGCGTCGGGGCGAGAAGGTCGCGATCGTCGGCCCGTCGGGCGCCGGAAAAAGCACGATCTTTCATCTCCTGCTGCGGTTCTACGATCCGAGCGCCGGCCGCGTCACGCTCGACGGCGTGCGGCTTGCCGATCTCGATCCGGCGGATTTGCGCGCGCGCATCGCGCTGGTGCCGCAGGACAGTGTGATGTTTGCAACCTCGGTGCGCGACAATATCCGCTTCGGCCGGCCGCAGGCGAGCGATGCCGACGTAGCGCGCGCCGCCGAAATGGCGCAGGCGGCGGCCTTCATCGCGGCGCTGCCGCAAGGTCTTGATACGCCAGTCGGCGAGCGCGGCGTCACGCTGTCGGGCGGCCAGCGCCAGCGCATCGCCATCGCGCGGGCTATCTTGCGCGACGCGCCGCTTCTCCTGCTCGACGAGGCGACCTCGTCGCTCGATGCCGAAAGCGAGACCCAGATCGCCGCCGCGCTCGCCGTCTTGATGCGCACGCGCACCACGCTGGTCATCGCCCATCGGCTCGCCACGGTGCAATCCTGCGACCGCATCCTGGTGCTCGACGCCGGCCGCATCGTCGAAGAGGGCACGCACCAGACGCTGGTCGCGCGCGGCGGTCTCTATGCACGGCTGGCAAAATTGCAGTTCCAGGGCGCGTAATTTCATAGCCGCCAGCTCATGCGATGTACGGGCTTGCCGGAGATCGGATTATTGCCGACGGCGTCATTGGCGGCTTCGCCACCAGCGCGGCGGTGACGCCGCGGTGTTCGTGATCGGGCGGGGCCGGCACGGATCCGGCTGATCGTGGCGTCGAGCATGGCGCAGTCGAGCTATTTGACGACGCTTACGAACGCATTCCTCAAAGCGGATTGGTGCGGCGTTGCCGCTTGCAATTTAAAGTAGCTGTTCGTACCATCGCCACTCGGCTTGCCAACGCGGTCTCGCGTTGCCGCGACATGACGGCGGCGCCAGTGCCATCGTTGATGCGATCACAGGGAGGGAAAAGTTCATGGCTAAGAAAAGCAGGAAATCTCATTCACGCAGGGCGCGTTCGGCGAACGTGTTGGCGAAGCTCGCCATTCGACGGGCTTCGAGCCACGGCGGATACGGCTGGATCCGAGATTTACCGGACGCACGTGACTACGTTTATGCCGCGCCGTTGATGCGCTTCCCGAAAGGATTGCCGGCGTCCGTCGACCTTCGTTCGGCGTGCCCGCCTATCTACGACCAGGGGCAGCTTGGTTCTTGCACCGGCAACGGCATTGCGGGCGCCATCGAGTTCGATCAGAAAAAGCAGGGGACAAAGGAGTTCACGCCATCGCGTCTCTTTATCTACTACAACGAGCGCGTGATGGAAGGCACCGTGCCGCAGGATGCCGGCGCGCAAGTCCGCGACGGCATCAAGTCGGTCGCCACGCTCGGCGCGCCGCCGGAAACGGACTGGCCCTACGACATCGCCAAGTTCGCGCAGAAGCCGCCGACAAAAGCCTATGCCGATGCCAAGAAGGATTTGGTGTTGACCTATGCCCGCGTCAATCAGGACCCGGCGCAGATGCAGGGCTGCCTCGCGGACGGCTATCCGTTCGTGTTCGGCTTCACGGTCTATGAGAGCTTCGAGGGGCAGCAGATCGCTCAGACCGGAATCATGACGATGCCGGCCAGCGGCGAGAAGGTGGTCGGCGGTCACTGCGTCGTGGCCGTCGGTTACGACAACTCAACGCGGATGTTCATTATTCGCAATTCCTGGGGAACGAGCTGGGGCCTAAACGGATACTTCATGATGCCCTATGAATACATGCTCGGCCGGCTGTGCAGCGACTTCTGGACTATCCGTTCGGTCGCAGGCTGATCACGGCCGCCAGCTCATGCGATGCACCGGCTTGCCGGAGATCGGATTTTTGCCGACGCCGGTGATGAGAAATCCCAGCCGCCGGTAAAAGCCGATGGCGCGGGCATTATCGATATTGACGTCAAGATCGAGGCCGGCCGGTGAAATAAGCTTGGCTTCGGCGATCAGCGTCGCGCCGACGCCGGAGCGCCAATGCTCGGGCGCCACCACGATCTGGTCGAGATAAAACGTGCGCGGATCGACGGTGACGAAGCCGATCATCGTGCCGTCGGCTTCTGCGATCACGACCTCGGCGATCGGCAGAAGCTCATTGCGCCAACGCTCGCGCCACCAATCGAGCCGCTCGGCGAAATCAAGCTCGGGATAAGCGGCTCGCCAAGTCCGCAGCCACAATGCGACGGAGGCGTCTTCGTCGCGCGGCTGGTAACGGCGTAACGTCGCCGCCGGCATCTTTACCGCTCCGTCAATTTCAGCTCGATGCGGCGGTTGTGGCTGAAGGCTTCGTCGGTGGTGCCGGGATCGATCGGCTGGAACTCGCCAAAACCGGCGGCGACCAGGCGCTGCGGCGGCACGCCTTTGCTGATCAGATATTGCACCACCGAGATGGCGCGCGCCGCCGACAAGTCCCAGTTCGACTTGAACGGCGAGGTCGTGCTGAGCTGCCTGGTGTCGGTGTGGCCGTCGACGCGCAGCACCCAGTTGATCTCGGACGGGATCTGCTTTTCGAGATCGAGCAGCGCGGCGGCGAGCTGGTCGAGCTCGGCGCGGCCTTCGGGCCGCAGCGCCGCTTGGCCTGAGTCGAAGAACACTTCCGACTGGAACACGAAGCGGTCGCCGACGACGCGGATGTCCGGGCGGTTGCCGAGGATGTCGCGCAGCTTGCCGAAAAAGTCCGAGCGGTAGCGCGACAATTCCTGCACGCGCTGTGCCAGCGCCAGGTTCAGCCGCTGGCCGAGATCGGCAAGCCGCAGCTGCGAGTCCTTGTCCTTCTGCTCGGACGCGCCGAGCGCCTCTTCGAGTGCGCCGATCTGCTTGCGCAGCGCGCTGATCTGCTGATTGAGGTTCTCGATCTGCGCCACGGCGCGCGCGGTCGCTTCCTTCTCCAGATCGATCTTGGCGTTGTCGCCTTCGCCCGGTCCCGGCGTTGGATTTGGACTGGCGCCGGCCGAGCCGCGCAGCCGGTCGCGCTCGCCTTCGGCGGCGGTCAGCGAAGCGCGCAGTTGCGCCACCTGGTCTTCGAGATTGGCTTTGCCGGTCTGCTCGAGCGACAACAGCTGGCTCAGCCGCGAGATCTGCGCATTGAGCCGCGCCAACGCGGTGTCCTTGCCGGCGACTTCCTGCGACAGGAAGAATTGCGCCACCATGAACACGGTAAGCAAAAAGATGACGCACAGGATCAGCGTCGACAGCGCGTCGACGAAACCCGGCCAGTAATTCATGCCGCTATCGCGACGGCTGCGGGAGAGCGCCATGGGGCCTCCTGATTATTGGGTCGCCGGTTATCTTTCGGCCGGCTCCCGCACCACCTGCTCCATGAAGCGGCGCAGGTCGCGGTTGAGCTTGGCCTGCTCGCCCGCCCAATCGCGGATCATCTGCTGCTCGCTGCGCATATGCTGCACGAGCCCTTGGATCGCCTCGGCGAGATTGGCCATGGCGACCGTGGTCGCCTTGTTGGCGCCGCCGTCCTCGATCGAATGGCGCAGCCGCTCGAAGGCATCGAGGATGCCGGCGGGCAGCGCCACGCCGCCGCTCGCGGTGCCGACGCCGAGATCCTGCACCGTGGTGGCGAGCCAATCTTCGAGGTTGGTGTAGAAGCGGTTCTGCGCCTGGCTGGTCTGCAGATCGAGAAAGCCGAGCACCAGCGAGCCGGCGAGCCCAAACAGCGACGACGAGAATGAAATGCCCATGCCGCCGAGCGGCGCGGCAAGACCTTCCTTGAGCGCCTCGAACACGGTGTCGGCATCGCCGCCGATTTTCAGGCCGTTGATGATGGTGCCGACCGAACCGACGGTCTCGATCAGGCCCCAGAACGTGCCGAGCAGGCCGAGGAAGACCAGGAGGCCTGTGAGATAGCGCGAAATGTCGCGCGCTTCGTCGAGCCGGTTCGCCAGCGAGTCGAGAAAGGCGCGCATGGTCTGCGCCGAGATGGCGACGCGATCGACCCGCTCGCCGCCGAGCATCGCCGCCATCGGCGCCAGCAATTTGGGTTCCCGCCTGGCGGCAAGCTTTGGATCGGCGCTGCGATAGCCGTTGACCCAGGCCACTTCGGGAAACAGCCGGATGACGTGGTGGAACGACAGGACGATGCCGATCAGCAGCACGGCGATGATCAGGCCGTTGAGCCACGGATTGGCGAGGAAGGCGTTGAAAATCTGGCGCTGCAGCACGAACGCGATCAGGCCGCACAGGATCAGGAACACCAGCATCCGAATGAGGAAGATGCGGGGTGACGAAAGCTTGGTGAATTCGTTCGCCATCGGTCCGGTTCAGCGCGCTGAATTGCCGCCCGATAATGGCACAGCGCGTGTGACAGGAGAACGCATGTTCGTCACCCTTGACTATCGGCCGCAGCGTGCTTGCGGCGGCCATTGACAGCATGTTGGGCCGCATTTTGCGACTTGGCGCAGCTTTTGCGGCAGGTTGATGGCACCTATGGCGCCACGGCCTCCTTGCTTGCCTCCTGACCTGCTTCCTTACTTGCCCCCTTTAGCAGGCGCAGCAGCTCGCGGTGCATGGTGTCGTTGCCGGCGACGACCTGTCCCTTGGTCAAGACGGCGTCTTTGCCGTCGCAATCGCTGACGAAACCGCCGGCTTCGCGGACCAAGATCATCCCGGCGGCAAGATCCCACGGCGACAGATCGCGCTCCCAATAGGCATCGAGCCGGCCGGCGGCGATCCAGGCGAGATCCAGCGTCGCTGCGCCATAGCGGCGCAATCCGGCGAAGTTTTGTTGCGCGGCGGCGATTTCGTGGCGCGCCAGCGCCAGATCGCCACGGCCGTAATGCGGCATGCCGCAGGCGACCACGGCGTCGGCCAGGCGCTCGCGCGCAGCGACGCGAATGCGCTGGTCGTTGAGGAACGCGCCCTTGCCGCGCTCGGCGATGAACAGCTCCTCGTTGGCCGGATTGTAGGTGAGGCCGGCGACGATGGCGCCGTCGCGCTCGAGCGCGATCGACACCGCGAAATGCGGGATGCCGTGCAGAAAATTGGTGGTGCCGTCGAGCGGATCGACGATCCAGCGGTGACTCTTGTCGGTGCCGGGACGCGCGCCGCCTTCCTCGCCGAGAAAGCCGTAGGCCGGCCGCGCCTTGGCCAATTCCTCGTAGACGATCTGCTCGGCGCGGCGATCGGCGGCGGTGACGAAATTGCGCGGCCCCTTGAGCGACACCTGCAAATGCTCGATCTCGCCGAGATCGCGCTTGAGGCTGCGCCCGGCGCGGCGCGCGGCCTTGATCATGACGTTGAGTACGGCGGAATGCAGCATGGCGGTCCCGTACCCGTCGCGGCGGTTTGGCGCAAGCCCGCGGTGCCGTGCACCCCGCGCCCATTCGGGCGCGACCCTCCCCCTGCAGGGGAGGGCGAAGTGCGCGCCTTACGACGGCCGCCCCTTCTTCAGCGCATCTATCCACTTCTTCGCCTCAGCCTCGCCCGCTGCGCGTTTGTCGGGGTCGAGCTTGGCGACGAAATCGTCGAGCGACAGATCGGTCTCGCCGCGGGCCTTTGAGATCAGGTGCCATTTGGTGGCGGCGACCGGATCGGCGGGGGCGCCGATGCCGGTGGCGAGGATGTGGGCGAGGCGGTTTTGCGCGATCGGATTGTTCTTCAGCGCTGCTTTGTGGAACAGCGCCGCGGCGACCTCCTGATTACGCGTGACGCCGTCGCCGTTATAGAGCGCGATGGCGTATTCGACTTCGGCGTCGGTATAGTCGGCAAGCGCGGCGAGGCCGAACAGATACACCGCCTGGTGCATGTCCTTCGCCACGCCGCGACCGCCCTTGTACAAGGTGCCGAGCGCATATTGCGCTTCCGGATTGCCGGCCTCCGCCGCGACGCGCAGCAATTCGGCGGCGCGGTTGAAATCCTGCGGGAACAATTGTCCCTCAATATAGAGCAGCGCCAGGTCGTAAGCGGCCAGCGGCTGGCCGAGCTTTGCCGCCGCCGCGAGCCATTTGGCGCTGGCGTCGCGGTCGCGCGGGCCGGCGCGGCCGGCGAGCCGGAACATGGCGAGCGCGAACATCGCCTCGCGGTCGCCGCGGTCGGCGGCGAGCTTGTACCAATCGGCGGCTTTTTGATCGTTCTGCGGCACGCCGAGCCCGTTGGCGTAGAGCTCGCCCAACAACGTCATCGCTTTCGGATCGGACTTGTCGTCGACGTTCTTGGTCGCGAGCGCAAACGCGGTGATGTAATAGCCGCGCTGGAACGCGCCGAAGGCAAGATCCGGTTCGCGGCCGTTGGCGGCCGGGGCGGGGGCGGGCGCCGGAGTGCTCGGCGCCGCGGCGGGCGGCTTCGGCTTTGCGGGTTGCGCTTTCGGCGTTGCCGGCGGATTTTGCGCGGCAGCGGGCAACGGCAAAATCGCGGCGGCGAGTGCCGCCAACACAAGTGCGATGGTGAGCCGGCGCGCCACAGCGGTCACGGCACCGGCTCGGCCAGCGCGCTTGCCGCCATGGCCACCGCCGCGGCTGCTCCTTGCGGATGCGTCCATATCCAATCACCAAGCGCGACGAAATCGGCGCCGGCCTGCGCCAGCAGCCGGACTTCGCCTGCCTCTCCGGCATAGCCGATGCACGGCACTTCGACGAGATCGGCCCACCATTTGACCCGGTCTTCCACCGCCCCCCATTGCGGCCGGTTGCCGCGGCGATCGGGCTCGCCGAACAACACGTAGTCGGCGCCAGATTCGCCGGCCAGCATGGCATCATGACGGCTGCGCAAGCCGCCGGCGCCGGCGATGCGGTCGGGTTTCAGGCTTGGCAGCGCCGCGGCGAACGCCTCGATGCCGGTCAGATGCGCGCCGTCGGCGCCGACCCGGCCGACGATCTCGGCGCGGCCGTCGAGGAGGAGCGCAATGTCGCAGCGCTGCACCGCTGCGGCCACCGTCTTGGCGCGGTTGACGAGGGCGCGCTCGTCGGCGTCGGCGAGGCGAAGGAGCACGGCGGCGATGTCGGCGGTGGTGAGGACGGCGTCAAGGTCGCGGGCGAACGATGCGGTGTCGTCGAGTTCGGGCGTCAACAAATAAAGCCGCGGGGGAGGGCGCTGCGGTTTCATTGCAAGCCGTCAGGCGCAATACCACCTCCCCATGCAGGGGAGGGCGCAGAATCCTGCCGCGTCACGCCGCTTTCCGTTCCAGGTCGGCTTTCCATTGGCCGAGCGCGGCGAGGCTGTTCATCATGGCGCGGTGGTTGAAGGCGCGTTGCGCTGCCGCCACGTTTTCGGATTTGCCTGACCAGGTTTTTTGCGGCGCGGCTTGCAGCGCGCGGCCGTAGGAGAATGAGACGTGCCACGGCAGCGGGCCCGTCTTGTTGATGGCGTCGAGATGAGCGGTGGCGTCCTCGTCGGACTGGCCGCCGGACAAGAACGCGATGCCGGGTACCGCGGCCGGCACGCATTCCTTCAGCACGCGCAACGTCTTTTCGGCGACTTCGCCGACCGACGCGCGCTTGCCCGATTTCTTGCCGGGCACGATCATGTTCGGCTTGAGCACCATGCCTTCGAGCGCCACGCGGGCGTAGTAAAGCTGCTCGAATACGGTCTTGAGCGTCCATTCCGTGATCTGGTAGCACCGGTCGATATCGTGATCGCCGTCCATCAGCACTTCGGGCTCGACGATCGGCACGATGCCTGCGTCCTGGCACAAAGCGGCATAGCGGGCGAGCGCGTGCGCGTTGGCGGAGATGCAGTTGTAGCTCGGAATGCCGCTGCCGATGTCGATGACCGCGCGCCACTTGGCGAATTTGGCGCCGAGCCCGCGATATTCGGCGAGCCGCTCGCCCAAACCGTCGAGGCCTTCGGTGACCACTTCGCCCGGGCAGTTCGGCAACGGCTTTGTGCCCTTGTCGACCTTGATGCCGGGCAGCGCGCCCGCTTGCGCGATCAGCTTGACCAGCAGGGTGCCGTCCTTGGCGTTCTGGCGGATGGTCTCGTCGTAGAGGATGACGCCGGAAATATATTTCGACATCGCCTCCTTGGTGCGGAACAGCATTTCGCGGTAGTCGCGCCGGCTGTCGGCGGTCGATTCCACGCCGAGCGCATCGAAGCGCTTTTTGATGGTGCCGGTGGATTCATCGGCGGCCAGAATGCCGCGGCCGGGGGCGACCATGGCCTCCGCGACCTTGTTCAATTCGCTGAGATTCATCTTCCTCTCCAAGCGTCGGCGCCGCGATTCGGCAGCGTGTTTGACCTTATTCTATGCGCCTGCGGCCGCGGAAGTCTCGCGGACCAAGAGCACTTCCACCCCCGGCAGGGTCTTGCCTTCGAGCGACTCCAAAAAGGCGCCGCCCGCGGTCGAGACATGGGTGAGGCGGCCCATGACGCCCGCCACATTGAGTGCCGCCACGGTGTCGCCGCCGCCTGCAAAACTGACAAGCTTTTTGGCTTCCGTGAGTTCCGCTACCGCCTCCGCCACCTCGACGGTTCCGGTGTCGAACGGTTCCACCTCGAAGGCGCCGAACGGGCCGTTCCAGACCAGGGTCTTGGAGCGGGCCAGCACCGAGATCACCTGTTCGATGCTGCGCGGGCCGATGTCCAAG
>Ga0210394_10001071_pt1 | contig 46898 bp, 44 predicted proteins | sample IncBWC12MmetaG_FD_160121 | JGI IMG/M metagenome (GOLD analysis project Ga0210394, IMG submission 160121) | Forest soil microbial communities from Barre Woods Harvard Forest LTER site, Petersham, Massachusetts, United States - Inc-BW-C-12-M | ecosystem: Environmental > Terrestrial > Soil >...
GAAGCAGCGGTCAAAAAAGGGACAAAGAAGACCACTCTTTGGAGTGAATGGGGAAGTACGCTCAAAAAGTGCTTGACGGAGCCGACATTGTTAGAGATTTCCGAGTATGCGACAAATCGGGACTTAAGAATATAATCTCGGTCGCTGATTCCTTGATCGGCCACGCCCACGCGAGTCCGGTTAGCTTCTTTCATAAGAATACAAAGGAGACCTCATGCGGCATCTTGCTTTCCTCATTTCGATACTCGTGCTCGTAGGATGCAAGACGAATTCAGGCGTTGACGCTTACGGAAGACCGCCGTTCTTGAGCCAGCGTCCAAGACCCTCCGCAGCTTCCACAAGCTTGCGAACACCCGGCGTCTGGGCCGCAGAAACTGGCTGTAACACAGGCACCCGCGCGTGCGGTCTTTGTTTGGTTACGGCCCGGTCGTTAGTGTCGTGGGAATCCAACAAGAAAACTGTCCATCCGAGCTTGCTTGCTGCAAGCAGGACAGACAGAGTTTTTGCCGCGAGAACTTGCCCTGAAGGTCGCGTCAACGGACGGAGCGGAGATCTCTCTTTTCCTTTACCTTCCTGAACTTCCTGCCTCTTCTTACTTTCCCATCTGCTGTTGCATCTTCTTTCGTTCCGCGTCCATGCGCTGCACCATTGCCTCAAACTTCGGCTTTTGCGCATCCGTCAACAGCGCGCGCATCTCGTTCCGCGCTTGCTCCCGCACCACGTCCACATCCGCTTCCGACTTTTCGCGGATGCTCTTGATGCTCGCGTTCGCATTCTTGATAATGTCGTCCATCTTCGCGGTTTGTTCCAGTGTCAGATGATCCACTTCCTTGGTCATGTCCGCCAAGCAGTTGGCACGCCGCTCCGCCTCGCTCATCGGCTGTTGCTGCGATGTCAGCGTCGCCGCATAGCTCCGGTATCCGAAGCTGTACCCAAACACCGCTCCAATCGCCGCGCCGACCAAAAACACCAGCGCCAGCCACAGTCTCGCTTTCCGCAAAGCGTCCGGGTTCATGGCATCTGCTCCACTCTGACCAGTACATCATCGTTTGCCGGAGTGCTCGGTACCGATTTCAAAAATTAGTTCTTCAAACGCTCCCTTAAATCCGCGCTGTGCCTTTCGGACGCGTTCGCGGTCATCGACCCGTCTCGCCGCCCCTTCCTCGGCCTTCCTGGCCTCAACCGTCACCGGCACGCCGGTCTCCTCTGGTTTTTGGGACGTTGCCCGTTGTTTTTTGGTTACGCTATCCTGCACCCCGAAGTTTCTAACGCAAGAAACTAGCATCCATTATTGATTGCAAATGTAGCTAACACGCTGTAGCATCGCGCCAAGACTGCTGCGGTCCTTACCACGTAATTTCCCTAAGAATCGGCCCCGAGTAGCTGCTCGCTAAGGGGGAAGCATATGAGAACACTAAAGAATCCCAGCTCTTTGGTTTTCTTTGTGGTGTTTGAGTGGTCCACAACCGGGAGACGTCCATGAAAATCGGTGTTGACCGTTGGTGCTCGTTCAAACTGATTCCTCTTTTGTCGTTCTTCGCTTTCGCCGTGCAAACCGGCGCGCAAGATAACGTCCGCTACCCACTGAGTGGTCCGACCAACTCGCGCGGTGCGACAGCGAAAACTTCCAAGGCTTCGGCCGCCGACGCGGCCTCGGGTTTTACCTATACCGTCCTTTACAGCTTTTGCTCTGCCGCGAACTGCACAGACGGAAATCTTCCCGCGGCCGGGCTGACTGAGGATGCTGCTGGCAATCTGTATGGCACTACCAGCTCGGGAGGCGCGAACTCGAATCCCGCGTGTGGTTCGAATGGCTGCGGTACGGTATTCAAGCTGGATAATACGGGCCATGAGACCGTGCTCTACAGCTTCTGCTCAGCTTCCAACTGCGCCGATGGCGCTACTCCCCAAGCCGGGCTCATCCGGGATGCGACGGGCAATCTGTTCGGCACCACCACAACGGGAGGTGCGAACTCCAATCCGGATTGCAGCAACGGTTGCGGCACTGTGTTCGAGGTCGACAACAGCGGCCACGAGACCGTTCTTTATAATTTCTGCTCCCACACTCCAATGAAAGGGTTTCCTCCATGCTTGGATGGGTCCAGTCCCCAGGCCGGCCTGATCCAAGACGCTGCAGGTAACCTATACGGCACCACAAAGTTTGGCGGCTCTGCCAATGGCGGCACCGTTTTCAAGCTAGACAACACTGGGCACGAGACCGTCCTCAGCGACTTCTGCGCTATTGCTCCTAATTGCCCCGACGGAACTCAGCCCGAATCTGGCCTGATCCAAGACGCTGCCGGTAACCTCTACGGCACTACGTCTGCTGGGGGCATTGGCATCACCACCGTCGGCGGTGGCATCGCCTTCAAATTAGGCAGTACAGGTGGAATCCTCTACAGCTTTTGCTCAGTTTCCAACTGCATGGATGGCGATACCCCCCAGGCCGGGCTGATCCAGGACGCCGCCGGCAACTTGTACGGCACTACGGCCAACGGGGGTGCTGGAGTGGCGCCGCAATGTTGCACCGGCACAGTGTTCAAGTTGGACACCACGGGCCATCACACAATCCTTTACAGCTTCTGCTCAGCTTCTAACTGCACGGATGGCGCTGGCCCCCAGGCCGGGCTCTTTCAGGACGCTGCCGGCAACCTATACAGCACGACCACGGGGGGAGGCGCAAACGCGAATCCCGCTTGCGGTTCGAATGGATGCGGCACCGTGTTCAAGTTGGATAGTACGGCTCACGAGACGGTGGCCTATAGCTTTTGCTCAGCTGCGAACTGCGTGGATGGCGCCAACCCCCAAGCTGGGCTCATTCAGGACGCTGCGGGCAATCTGTACAGCACCGCCTCGGTCGGCGGCGCCAACGGACGCGGCGGAGCGGTATTCAAACTCACTCCGCCCATCCTCGTTATCACCGGCACTCCAGTGAGCATAAGCCCGGGAGACATCACCACCTCGACGATCACTTTGACCCCAGGAGCAATTTTCACTGGAAATGTGGTTCTGACAGCAGCTATTACGTCAAGCCCAGCTGGCGCTCAAGACCCTCCTACGTTCAGCTTCGGCTCGACCAGCCCGGTAAGCATTACGGACACCTCCGGCGCAACGGCTTTGCTCACCATCACCACCACCGCCGCGACGAGCGCAACGCTGGCACATCCAGCTCCGCCAGCGGCTCATTGGTACATCGCTGGCGCCACTGGTCTCGCCTTCGTCTTGCTCATCGGCGTTCCGATGCAACGTCGTGGCAGGTACCCGAGACTGGGTACTCTCGCCTTCCTGGTGATCTTCATCGAAGGGTTGATTGCGTGCGGCGGCGGTGGAAATAGTGGTGGCGGCAACCCCGGTACTACTCCGGGTGCCTACGTCGTGACTGTTACTGGCACATCAGGCAGCGTCACGGCTACAGGAGCCGTCGCTCTAACTGTGCAATAGTCGAATGTGTCCGGAAAAATTGAGTGTCAGTTAGATTGCCATTGGCTGGAGCGTGACTGGAGCCTTCCGGATCGTTGATGAAAAATGCATTCTCGCTGTTTTTGCCACCACCTGATGATGCTGGTATGTTTCGCTCCACAACACTGATACAAGATCCAGTCTGTTTCGCGGACACAACGAGGCTCTCAGTTAACGGCGCATAATCGGTAAAGTAGGTTCGGGGTACTGATTTCGTGATAGTGGCCTCATGATTTCACGAGTTGGAAAGTCTTGTCATCAATGGCTTTCCGAATCCAGCGCATCAGAGTGATAGCCTTGAACTCGGCGAACAACGTCGTACCTTTCGCATCCTCGATTGGTATTGGAAAGCTGTACGCCTGGTCCTGAACCTTGACTACGTAAAAGAAATTGCCGTCTCGGTAGTGAGAGAACTTTACCTTGTTCCCATCACGGACAATCGTTTTATGGATGGGTACGCCGTTTACCAGGCACAGTCCTAAGGACCAGGAAGCAAAGTCAAAGAATTCTGAGCATCAACGCAGCTTATTCGTGGTAGCGTTCTTCAATCTGCCCTTTGATCAGTGTGGCTAAACCCGGAGGGAGAAGACATGAAGAGAGGACAAATTGTCTTTGCGCTCTCGGTTTTATTTGTGCTGATACTCGCATCCGTGTCTGCTCAACAAGGGGGCACATCTCGTACAGGGTGGATCAGTGACGAGAACTGCGGAAAGGAACACACAAAGCCGGGCCGCGCGGACTGCGTGGAGAAATGCTGGCGAGGCGGTGCTTCGGTGGGACACCCGGAATGGAAACCTCAGCGGGCGGTTTTTGTGGCCGACCCGGATCAAGCAATCTGGATTGTCGAAAACCCTGAGGCCGTCAAAAAATTCCCTGCCGCACATGTGACGGTGACGGGAAAATTTGATTTGGCGAAAAAGACGATCCACGTTGAGACGATCACCGGCGTCGCGGATTAGCGTACCTACCTTCTCGGGTTCTAACTTGTCCGATTACGTCGGTGGATTCAATGGGTCGACGCAACACTTAGGTCGAACCCAATTGGCATTGAAAACAAAGGCTAAATCTCTCGCTCAGGTTAAAACAGCCAGAGCACTACCCTGGCTAGGGTTTGAGCGAGTCTAGCCAAATGGATGGATTCCTCCGGGGAAGCATTGTCGAATCAATGCAATAGATGGTGTTGCATCGAGCGTTTGAACCGGCATCGTTTACCAGGCACAAGCGTACACTTCGTGATACTCTGCCGTTTTAAAAACTGAGTGGAAGCGCTCGTGCGAGTTCTTAGCGAAATCGATGTTCTAGTCCGTGACGTTCGGTTGGCCGTCCGCGGATTTTGCAAGTCCCCAGGGTTCGTCATTGCGGTTCTCTTCACGTTGACGCTCGGTATTGGCGCAAACACGGCAATCTTCAGCCTGATTGACGCGTTGTTACTCCGCAAACTACCGGTCGAGCGCCCGAACGAAATCGTGCAACTGACGCCACTTCGCCCCGATGGTATGGTGCTGTTTTCCTATCCGATGTTCCGTGAAATGGAACGAGACCAACAGGTCTTCTCAGGCTTAATAGGTTGGAGCCCCGGGGGCATGGTAAACATCGAAGTCGATGGGACGCTTGCACAAGATAACGTCACCGCTGTGACTGGGAGTTACTACTCGCTGCTCGGTGCAAGGCCGTATCTTGGGCGATTGATTGAACCAGCCGACGCAAGTTTGAACAGTGGTTCGCCCTCCCAAGTTGCGGTTCTTGGTTACGATTTCTGGCGACGACGTCTTGGTGGCAGTCCCGAGATTGTCGGGAAACAAATTCAAATAGAAGGTCAGCCCTTCACCGTTGTAGGGATAACGAATCGTTGGTTCACGGGCATGAGTCCTGGAGAGCCTCCCGAGGTTATCATTCCGCTCACTGCGCAACCTTTGATTCAGGGCAACAGCAATTTTCTGCAGAGCCTAGAGGACCGGTCCTTCCTATGGTTGTACGTGGCTGGACGGCTGAAAGAAAAACTCACGATTGGTCAAGCGCAGGCACAGCTCCAATCAACTTGGCCGGGATTGCTTGCAGCGACCGCTCCGACGCAGACGCCGGGGAGCCGACTGCAGAGATGGCTTTCCATGAAGCTGGACGTCAGGTCCGCGGCGATTGGTATCGCGCCCGAGCTGCGAAATCAATTTAGGCGGCCCTTGTATGTGGTTCTTGGGGTCACCGGAGTGATTTTGCTGGTGGCCTGTGTGAATCTTGCCGGTCTTATGCTGGCGCGAGGGGCAGCCCACAGCCGGGAAATGAGCATACGCTTGGCAATCGGGGCTAACCGGTGGACGCTGGTCCGACAAGTGTTGACAGAGAATTTGGTTTTGTCTGTGGGCGGCGCGCTGTTGGGGTTGCTCACCGCGTTTTGGGGAGCGAACGCCTTGGTGGTGGGGCTGACGCGTCACTATCCAACTCCCGTGCTACTAGACCTTAGACCTGATTTGCGAATCGTATTCGTCACGGCCGGTGTAGCGGTCATCACCGGACTTTTATTTGGTCTTGTGCCCGCCATCAGCGCTTCGCGGAGCGACCCGGTGTCGGCGCTTAGCGAAAATTCGCGGAGCGTGGTGGGACGCCGTGGGTTTCTTGGCAAATCGCTGACTGTCGCCCAGATTGCATTGTCCTTCGTGCTTTTGATAGGGGCTGGCCTACTGGTACGGACCTTTCAAAAACTGAATTCCATCGACCTTGGAATCGACAAAGGTGCTCTCGTCGAAGTTGCACTGGCTCCCAGACCCAATGGTTATCGAGACCTCGACATGAACGAGTATCACCGACAACTAGTAGCACGGATTTCTGCAATACCTGGAGTGCAATCCGTCAGCTTCTCCGATGTGAGTCTTCCGCGGCAGGAAGGATGGCGCGACATGGTTTCCCCGGCGTCAATGGGGTCGAGTGGCCCGATGGCGGATGGCACAACGGTAGCACCTTTGTTCCTGCAGACGCTTGGCATCCGCTTGGTCGAGGGTCGCGACTTTGACTGGAATGATGATGACCGCCGTCCCTCTGCTACCGTTGTCAGTAACAGTCTTGCAAAACAGCTTTTTCCGGGTAGGAGAGCAGTCGGTCAGCACATTCGATTCGGTGTATTTCCTGAGTTTCAATCGTTGGAAGTCATTGGCGTGGCGGACGACGCCCGAATTTTTGATATTCGTAATCAGACTCCACTGACAGTTTATCTGCCTAGCCTCCAACATTCCAAGCTGGCATTATGGGGAAATCTTTTTATACGGGCTGGTGTATCGGGTGGCGCCTTTTTCCGCGACGTGACGCGCGAAGTGGAATCGCTCGGGCACGAGTATGTGACCAAAACGCAGTTGGTCTCAGGGGTTACCAGCGACATGCTTGTGACTGAACAAGTGACCGCAGCTCTTTCCGGAGTCTTTGCTGCGTTGGCGCTCTTGATAGCCTGCGTGGGACTCTACGGGTTGATGTCCTATACCGTGACAAGGAGAACCAAAGAAATTGGTGTTCGCGCGGCTTTGGGAGCACAGCGTGGCAATATTCTGTGGTTAGTATTGCGGCAGTCAATTGCGTTGTCTGTTCTTGGAATCGTGTTCGGGGTGCTTTGCTCTTTGGTGACCAGCCGAGCGCTGGCAAGCATGGTTTATGGGCTTTCCACGCAGGACCCGTCCATAATCTTCGCGGTATCGATTATACTTTTCACCACCACTTTACTTGCCGCCGCATATTTGCCTGCAAGACGCGCCACGCGAATTGAACCGATGGCCGCGCTGCGCCAGGAATAGCATTACAAGAGTCGTAAGCGCCCGATTAGTCGTTAATCGGGAGCTACGCGGAATCCATTCCAACTTGGCTAGGTAAGTGTGGACCTACGACGGAAGTTTGGGACACCCTCCACTCCGCTTTTGTGAGGAGTGGCGAGGAGACACTCATGGAGTTGCCCAGAAAATGCTCGCGCTGCTCCCTTTCCCCAAAGTTTCCCGACGATTCGAAGCCAGGTCCAGAAGCCAGATATTTGAATCACGCATCTGGCTGTCGGAACGCCATGTAGGAATTGCGTCGAATACTAATTTCCCGCCATCGGGAGAAACGACAGGATTCGTGAGCGACATGTCCGGTTGGGAAGCAATTTTTTGAAGGCCCGATCCATCTACGTTAATTCGGAAAATCGCAGATTGCTTTTTAGATTCGCGCTCTGAAGCAAAAGCGACGTTTTTTCCGTCTGGAAACCATGTCAGCCCAAACCCGGCGTCTTCGTTATCCAGAATTTTGCGCGGCTGAGTGCCATCCGCATTAACGATGCAAAGTGCGGTCGTGGGTGGATTGCTGTTGGAATAAGGACGTAGTTCTGATTGATGCTCGCTATGACAATAAACCTTCGGGTTCCAAAGCTGTGTGAGTAAATATCAGAGTGAACGGGATCAGGCTGGGAAATCGTCAACAGATGTTGTGGAATCTCAGATGAATGAACAAAATCACAGAGATAATTTCGATGTCCCAAAAGTGGACGAGAGGGATGCAGTATACGCAATCGCAAAGGGCCTTATCTCAACCGTACCATTTGCCGGCGGAGTTGCCGGCGAGCTATTCGGCCTCGAGCCTCAGCACCATCGGGTTCGTAACGTCTTTTCGGCTGATGAGGTCCCTTAGTTTTGACAAAGCGGCTTCAGACTGTCCCCTTCTGCGAATTACGTCTAGGATTTGCATGTGCGTTGGCGTGAAATCTTCGACATAACCCAGGAAAAGGCTCTGAACATCCTCTTCAATGTCGAATCCAATTGCCACATTGTTACTGCGTGAGAGAGGGTCCGCTTGAGGTCTCTCGCCCCCACGCTGCGTAAGGTCGCTGATCACCGCTGCTTACACATTTAGTCGTCTGCGATATAAACTTCAAAAATCTTTCACCTAAATTAGACAGAGTCCAACATAACCCAAGTATCCCCAAATTCTCCGCATTGCACCAAAACAGTGCAAATAGGGCAGTTTCGCCCTCTCCTACCACCTAACCCGCGGGCGCGTTGACACGAAAAATGGCGGGGCCTATAGTCAGGGAGTCCCACCTCTTCGAAGTGGCCTGCCTGGTGGATGCCAGGTTAGGAGTTGGCGAATGGGGGCAAGGGAGGGGTTCACGTTCGGGCCTGCCTACGGGAAGTGCGGCTGCCACCAGTTGGGATGGCTAGCTATCCTGGTGATGATTTTCACCTGGATGCCCGGGGCGCGTGCACAGGATGCCGGCGGGACGCCAGCGCCGGGCCAGGCGATCGGAACGGCAACCACAGATAAGACACCCCCCGCCACCTCTGGCACGGACCAAGCGAAGACGACGGAGCCGAAGGCAGAGCTCTCGAGTAAGGATACCGAGACAACATTTAAGGTACGCGTGAACCTAGTGCAGGTGAAGGCCGTCGTCCGCGATAACAAGGGCGAGCTGGTGCGGGGCCTGAAACGGGAAGATTTTCAGGTGTATGACCAGGGGAAGCTGCAGGTTATCAGCACATTTGGAGTGGAGACGCCGGAGACACGGAAGAAGAGAGTGGAGGCGTTGCTAAAGACGCAACAGGACGCCGAGGAAGCGCCAGCGGGAGAAAAGGTGGCGTTACCGGAACGGTTTGTGGCGCTGGTGTTCGACGATATTCATTTAAACATGCAAGATGCGGTTTACGTGAGGAAGAGCGCGAAAAGGCTCATCGATGGAATGACGCCGACCGACCGCATCGGGATCTTTGGGACGTCCGGCCAGGTGGGTGTCGAATACACGAGTGACAAGGCGGCGCTGGAGAAAATGCTGGAGCAGATTTTGCCGCGGCCGAAAATGGGGAAGATCAACGACATGACGAATTGCCCGGACGTGTCGCACTACATGGCGGACCAGTCGATCAACAAGAACGATCCGACGATCCTGGGTGTGGTGACGCAAGAAACCCTGCAGTGTATGTTCCAAGGGAACCCGCAGATGCTGTCGGCGGCGCAGTCGATGGCGTTTTCCGCGTTGCAGCAAGCCCTGGTGGCGGGGGATACCGACAACGAGTTTACTTATCGTGCTTTGGAAGACGTGATCCGAAAATTGGCTACCTTGCCGGGCGAGCGCGTGATGGTGCTGGCGTCGCCGGGATTCTTGTTGAGCACGCAGTATTTGGATGAGACGGGCATCATTGACCGCGCAAACAAAGCGGGGGTAGTGATCAATACCGTGGACGCGCGCGGACTTTATACGACAGATATTCTGGGCGACGTAAGCAAGCCGATGACGGACACCGTGCAGACCACCGGGCTTAAGGCGGGCTACCGCGTCCAGGAACAGAGCGAGAGCGCTTATGTGCTAGGAGATTTCGCGTACGGCACGGGTGGATCGTTTTTTCACAATTCGAATGACCTGGAGGGCGGGTTGAATCGAGCGGGAGGAACGCCAGAGGTGTCTTACATTCTGGGTTTTTCTCCGCAAAATCAGAAGATGGATGGAAGATACCACACGCTGAAAGTGGTGATTACGGAGAAGAGGAAGTACGAAGTGCAGGCGCGGAAAGGGTACTACGCGCCGAGGAAGGTGGATGATCCGAAAGAGCAGGAAAAGGCAGAGATGCAGGAGGCGGTGTTTTCGCAAGACGAGATTCAAGACTTGCCGCTTGATTTGCAGACGCAGTATTTCAAGGCGGGCGATGCGGGCGCGCACTTGAGCGTGGTTTCGAAGATCGACCTGAAGGGAATTCATTTCCGCAAGGCGGAAGGGCGAAACTACGACAACCTGACCGTGGCGACGGTGATTTTTGACGAGAACGGGAATTACGTGACCGGGGGAGAAAAGGTTCTCGAGATGCGGTTGCTGGACAAGACTTACGACCGGTTGAGCCACACGGGATTGGTGATGAAGTCGAGCTTCGAGCTGAAGCCTGGGAAATACATGGTTAGGCAGGTGGTTCGAGATTCGGAAGGGTCGCAAATGGCTGCGAAGAATGGAGCCGTGGTCATACCTGATTAAGGGTGAGACTGCGGCGAAATGGGGGCGGTTATGAAGTTTGTCAAGAACATCGGTGGATGGAGACTCGCGGCGGCGACAGTGCTGGTAGGGTTGCTGCTGACGGCGCACGGTTTGCTGGCACAGGCTCAGCCGCAGACGCAGGAACCGGCGAAACCGGACGGCGGAGCAGAGCAAGCCGTCGCGACGAATCAAACGATCAAAACGGAATCGCGCATCGTGCTGGTGGATGCGGTGGTGACGGACAAGAGGGGTCACTACGTCACGGACCTGGGACAGGGAGATTTCAAGGTTTTCGAGGATAACAAGGAGCAAACGATATCGAGCTTCTCGTCCGAAGCGAACCCAACGGCGCAAGCCGTGGGACAGAGGCACTACATGATTTTGTTTTTCGACAATTCGTCGATGGAAACCGGCGACCGAATTCAGGCCCAGAACGCTGCGGAGAAGTTTATTGAGAGCGATGCGGGACCGGACCGGGTAATGGCGGTTGTGAATTTTGGGGGAACCCTAGTCATCCAGCAGAATTTTACCGCAGATACGAAGCTGCTGACCGCCGCGGTGATGTCGAACAGCGCGCCGCACATCAATTCGAATCCACAGACCGCAAGCGGAGCAAGCGCGGCGAGTCCGCAGCCGGTCATGGTAGCCATGGCAGGGATGCCTTCATTGAGCAATGCAGAGGCGGATTTTGGGGCACGGTCGATGCTGCTTTCGATTCGCAGCTTGGCGAAAAATCTGCGAAGCGTACCAGGGCGGAAAATGCTGATTTTGTTTACGGCAGGTTTTCCGCTGAGTACCGAAAACATGACGGAATTGACCGCGACGATCGATGCTTGCAATAAGGCGAATGTGGCGATTTATACGCTGGACGTGCGTGGGTTGGTGGCGCCTAGTGTGAAGCTCTCAACGCCGGCGAGGAAAGGGAATACGAGCGCGAAAAGAAACGGAGGACCGCGGCTGGTCCTAGCCAGTTTTGAACCACAGCACACCGGTGGAGGTGGGGGAGGCACAGGTGGCGGTGGTGGAACGGGGGGTGGCGGAGGAGCAGGTGGCCACGGCGGAGGAACCGGGGGGACGGGAGGCACCGGCGGTGGTACCGGAGGAGGCGGAGGTAAAGGAGGAACAGGAGGAGGCACTGGAACGAGTGGCGGCGGAAAAGGTGGAGGGACCTCTACGGGGACGCCGGCGTCATCGCCGTATGCAAACTATTACAACAACCCGGCGAACCAGCCGCAGGTGTTGCTGCCGAAAATTCCGAACACGGCCACGACCAACCAGCAAGTGATGCAGATGCTGGCGGAAGGAACGGGTGGATTTGCGATTTACAACACGAATGACCTGCTCGGAGGATTGCAGCGAATCACGGCGGAGGTGAACCAATTTTACGTGTTGGGGTATGTGCCCCGCGAAACCGAAGAGGGAAGCTGCCATACGTTGAAGGTGAAGCTGAACAAGAGCGGCATGGAAGTGCGTTCGCGGTCCGGGTATTGCAATGTGCGGCCGACAAATCCGTTGGACGGGAAGCCGCTCGAGAAGCAGATGGAGGCCCAGGCGGGTGGATCTGCCCAGGGGACAATCCATGCCAGCATGGAGGCACCGTACTTTTATGCGGCGCCAAATGTTGCGCGGGTGAACCTGTCGATGGAGATTCCTGGCGATGCGGTGGTCTTTAACAAGGATAAGGGGAAATATCGCGCCAACGTGAACATTCTAGGAATCGCGTACAAGCCGGATGGCAGCGTAGGAGCGCGGTTCAGCGACACGCTGAACATGGAGATGGAGAAGGATGAATGGAAGGAGTTCGCCAAGGCGCCCTACCGGTATCAGAATCAGTTCGATGCGGCGCCAGGAACTTACAAACTGGCGGTAGTGTTGAGTTCCGGTGGCGAAGGATTTGCCAAAATGGAAAAGCCGCTGCAGATCGATGCTTATGATGGAAACCGGTTCACGCTGGGAGGAGTTGTGCTGTCATCGAGCCTGCAGCGGGTGGACGAGATTCCGACTGAGGTGGACGCGACGCTTCTGGAGGATCGAAAACCATTGATCGTGAAGGGAATGCAGATCACGCCGGCTGCTAGCTACCAGTTCAAGAGGACCGACAACGTTACGGTGTATTCGGAATTATATGCACCGCTGCTGAAGACGGAACCGACGATGAAAGTTGCGGCCGGTTACCGGATTTTCGATTCCGCGAACAAAGAGGTGTTCTTCACGGGAGCAATATCTCTGGACGGATTCGTAGAGAAGGGGAATGCGGTGGTGCCCTTTGCTTTGAAAGTGGATACAAGCAAATTGGTGCCGGGATCGTATCGCCTGGTGTTGCTAGCCGTAGACGGGAAGAATAACCAAGCGCCGCAAAGACCAGTGGAATTCTCTGTGAGCAACTAGCGCAAGGAAGCCCCTAATGAGGGGCTATCCATAGGTAACACTTACCCTTAGGGCCAGCAACTTTCCGCGGCTGGCAGGGTTAGTCTGAGGTATATGCGGAAAGAATCTGTCCTCGATGGTGTCGGCCGAGCGATCGCTCCGCGAAGGCACGCTATTGCTCATAACCCCCAGGCGTTACTGGCAGTGCTGCTGACCATCTGCTGTATCTTCGCGCTGGTGGTCGACGTGCCGGCGTTGGCCGCGGCGACCACTAAAGAGAAAAAGGGCCAGGACCCGGTGCTGAAGGGCCTGCCGATCACAGAACTGAGCAGCGATGAAGCGATTCAGCATGCATTGAACCGTCTGGCGTACGGGCCGCGACCGGGGGATGTCGAACGGGTTCGGCAGATGGGATTGGCCAAATGGATCGACCAGCAATTGAATCCCAAATCGATTGACGACAGCGCTATGGAGGCGAGACTGAATATTTATCCGACATTGCGGATGACTACCGCGCACTTGATGGCGGAATATCCGGATCCGAAGCAGGCCGCCAAGCAGGCGGTACAAGCCAAACAAGAGCCGTCGCAGATGCAGTTGGCGCAGAAACAAGCGGACGATGCTATCACCGCCATGGCGCGGGACATGAATGGCGGAGCGAACGCAACGGCGGGGAACAACGGACCAATGGCAAATGCCAACACAAACGCCGATGCGCCTTCTCCGATGAAACTTAATCCGGCGACGAAAGGTCTTGGAAAAAAAGACTCGCTGGGAGTGGATCCGAATGCGGTGCCAAGAGCGATTTCCGACGACAGCAAGCGGCCGCAGCGCGTAGTGGAAGAGTTGGCGATGACGAAGATGGCGCGCGCGGTTTATAGCGAGCGTCAACTGCAGCAGGTGATGGACGATTTCTGGTTTAACCATTTCAATGTGTTTGCCGGGAAGGGCGAAGTGAAATGGTACTTGACGTCGTACGAACGGGACGTGATCCAGCCGAACGCCCTAGGGAAATTCAAGGATTTGCTGACGGCCACGGCGAAAAGCCCGGCGATGCTGTTCTATCTAGATAATTTTCTGAGTGCCGATCCGAACGCGGCACAGCGGCAGGCAATGATGCGGCAGGCGCGGCGGGGACCGTATTATTCTCCGAATCCCCAACAAGGCCAGAACAAAAAACAGCAGCGCGGTTTGAACGAAAATTACGGGCGCGAATTGATGGAGCTGCACACACTCGGTGTGGATGGCGGCTATACACAGAAGGATGTGACGGAAGTAGCGCGGTGCTTTACGGGATGGACGATCGAGAAGCCCCGAGAGTTGGCGCAATTCAAGTTTGACGAAAAGGTGCACGATCCGTACCCGAAGGTGGTTCTCGGAAAGAAGATTCGTGCGGGCGGGATGAAGGATGGCGAGCAGGTCATCGATCTGTTGGTGAAGAATCCGAACACCGCGAAATTCCTATCGACGAAGCTAGCGAGGAGATTTGTTTCAGATACTCCGCCGCCGGTTTTGGTGGCGAGAATGGCGAAGAGCTTCCAGAAGTCGAATGGGGACATTCGGGAAATGATGCGAACGATGATTTATTCGCCGGAATTCTGGTCTCGAGACGCGTTCCGGGCAAAGGTGAAGACGCCGTACGAACTCGTGGCATCGTCGGTGAGAGTGCTGGGAACTGACGTGGATACGCCGATGCCGTTGGTGCAGTGGGTGAGCCGCATTGGAGAACCTTTGTATCAATGCCAGCCGCCAACGGGATACTCGGACAAGGCGGAGACGTGGGTGAATTCGGGAGCGCTGCTGAACAGACTGAATTTTTCGCTGGCGCTGGCGGGGAACAGAGTACGCGGATCGCGGAGCGATGTGGCCGCGCTGCTGGGAAGCGAGTCGGACGTCGATCCGAAGCAAACGCTGGATCGCGCGGTTGGTGTATTCCTCGGAGAAGCGGCACCGGGGACAGTGGACACGTTGCAGAAGCAGTTGCAAAACCCGCAGGTGTTGCAGGCGAAACTGGATGATCCGGTGAAGCAAGTGGACTTGGGAGTGTTGACGGGATTGGTGTTGGGAGCACCGGAGTTTCAGAGAAGGTAGATTTTGACCAGGATTCCCTAGCGAATTAAGCGAGGAACCATGCGTGACCAATGTTGCGAGGGCATGAGGCCGGCGAGATTTTCGCGGCGGTATTTTTTGAAGCAGGGTGGAATTGGGCTGGTCGGGTTGAGCACGATGCCGGCTTTTTTGCAGCGTGTGGTTGCTGCGACGCCTTCGAATGGCAAGAAGCAGCTTGTGGTGCTTTTCCAGCGCGGCGCTGCAGACGGATTGAATATTGTCGTGCCGTTTGCGGAGCCGAACTATTACCGGATGCGGCCGACGATCGCGATTCCTGCGCCGAAGCGCGGGACCGGGGACACGGCTGTCGATCTGGACGGATTTTTTGGATTGCACCCAGGATTGGCGGCGTTGGCGCCGCTGTTCCAGAAGAACCAGTTGGCGATTGTGCACGCGGCGGGATCGCCTGATCCGACGCGTTCGCATTTTGACGCGCAGGATTATATGGAGTCCGGGACGCCCGGAGTGAAAGCGACCGAGGACGGGTGGCTGGATCGTGCGATCGGAACGGTGCCGGAAGAGCATGCTTCGCCGTTTCGCGCGGTCGCGATGGGCCCGAATTTGCCGCGGATGCTGCAGGGAAGCACCGGTGCGGTAGCGATTCCGGATTTGCGACAGTTCAAAGTGCAGCCGCAGTCGGCGGCGATGGCGAATGTGGCGGAAGGTGGATTTGAGGCGATGTACTCGCAGAGCGTGGACCATGCGTTGCACGGCACGGGTGCGGAGACGTTTGAAGCCATCGACATGCTCAGAAAGATTGACACAACGAAGTATCCACCGGAGAACGGTGCGGACTATCCGAAGAGCGCCGTAGGACAGAGGTTGCAGCAGATCGGCGTGATGATCAAAGCGAATATCGGCGCAGAAGTGTTGTTCCTGGATTGCGGTGGTTGGGACAACCACGTGAACGAAGGCGGAGCGCAGGGGCAATTGGCGAATTTGCTGAAGGACCTTGGGCAATCGCTGGCGGCATTTCATCAGGACATGGGCGACCGGATGGCAGACATCGTGGTGGTGACGATGAGTGAATTCGGGCGTACAGCAAAGGAAAATGGGAACCGCGGCACCGACCATGGCCACGCGAACTGCATGTTCGTGATGGGCGGAGATGTGAAGGGTGGACGCGTGTACGGCAAGTGGCCCGGGTTGGATGATCACCAATTGAATGAAGGGCGGGATTTGGCGCTAACGACGGATTTTAGAACGGTTGTGGGAGAGATTTTGACGAAGCACCTTGGAGTGCGGGATATGGGGCCAGTGTTTCCCGGATTTGAGAATTCGAGGAAGTTTGTGGGATTGGTGAGGTCGTAGGAAGATGAGAGCTGCCCGCTTCAGAAAGCGGGCCCGAGATAAGCGGGACTTCGGCGCGGACCCTTAAAAAGAGAAACCGTATTGATGCGAGCGTGCAAAGCGCCCGCCTCAGCCTTTGGCTTCGTGCAGGGTGAAAAGGCGGACGCTACATGTCTAGTTGCTTAATTCGCGGATCCAAATGTTGCGATAGCGGACGGGATTGCCGTGATCCTGGAGGGCCAGAGGCAATTTGTCCGGGCCGGGTTTGTACGGAGGGCGCTCGCCGTGGGCGGTCGGGCCAGTGGGTTCGACGTTATCCTGAACGAGGATGCCGTTGTGGAAGACAGTGATGCGCGCGGGACCAAGCAGTTTGCCTGAAGAGTCGAAGCGCGGACCGTGGAAAACGATGTCATAGGATTGCCATTGCCCTGGGGGACGGGACGCGTTGACGAGCGGCGGATATTGGCCATACACGGCGCCAGCTTGGCCGTCGGCGTAGGTTTTGTTCTCGTAGGAATCGAGCACCTGGATTTCGTAGAGCCCCATCAGAAAAACACCGCTGTTGCCGCGATCCTGGCTTTCACCTTTGGGCGGAACGGGTTCGGAAAACTCCACGTGCAACTGGCAATCGCCGAAGGGCGTTCTGGTATGGACATAGCCGGTATGTGGAGCGACTTCGAAATAGCCATTTTCCACTTTCCACTTGGCGGGACCGTCTTCTTTGTCGAGCCATTGAGAGAGATCTTTTCCGTCGAAGAGAACAACGGCGTCGGCGGGTGGTTTGCCTGGAGCGTCTTGAGTGCTGGAGGTACCTGGAATGACGATGGGAGGAACGGGACGATTGAGGTCGTGGATTTTCCATCTGGTGTCAACTTGGGCAAAACAAGAAGAAGCAAGAAGCAAAGACAATGCAGAAAATGAAGCTACAGCACCGTATATCCTCATTGGTCGCACCTCGATGGGAGCGAACGAAATTCTATCATTGGTTCGACAACCGAGGCGATCGCTAAGGTTCAGGGAAAGAGATGGCGGAAGATTAGCCAGCGGCAGGTCGGGCTGCCGCTGATCGATCAGAGATTTTCGAGGATTTGGAGAAGGCGGGAGCTCGGCTCCCGCACTCCAGGGTTAGTTGGAGCCGCGGATGCGCATGCCGTAGAAGGAGCGGTAGACGAAGCAGAAAGAGACGATGAAAAAGGCGGCGGCGAGGAGGTGCGACAGTCCGCCACCGGTGTTGGCGGTCAGTTTCACGGCGAGCTCGACGGCAAGGAGGCCGAAGAGCGTTGTGAATTTGATGACCGGGTTGAGCGCGACGGAGGAGGTGTCCTTGAAGGGATCGCCGACGGTGTCGCCTATGACGGTGGCGTCGTGCAGAGGAGTGCCTTTTTGCTTTAACTCCACCTCGACGATTTTCTTGGCGTTATCCCAAGCACCGCCGGCATTAGCCATGAAGATGGCTTGGTAGAGACCGAAGATGGCGATGGAGAAAAGATAGCCGATGAAGAAGAAGGGCTCCACGAAAGCGAAGGCGAGAGTGGCGAAGAAAACGGCGATGAAAATGTTGAGCATGCCTTTTTGTGCGTATTGCGTGCAGATGGCGACGACCTTCTTGGAGTCAGAGACACTGGCCTTCTCGATGCCCTCGAGCTTGATATGGGCTTTGATGAATTCGACGGCGCGGTAGGCGCCGGTGGTCACGGCTTGGGTGGAAGCGCCAGTGAACCAGTAGATCATGGCGCCGCCGGTAATCAGGCCGAGGACAAAAGGCGCGTGGAGCAGCGAAAGATTGTTGACGCCGGAAGTGAGGCCATGGGTGAGGGCCATGATGATGGAGAAGATCATGGTGGTGGCGCCGACGACGGCGGTGCCGATCAGTACGGGTTTGGCGGTCGCTTTGAAGGTGTTGCCGGCGCCGTCATTGGCCTCCAGCAGATGCTTGGCGCGTTCGAAGTCCACGTCGATGTCGTAATCCTTCTTTAGTTCCTGAGCGATGTTGGGGACCTGCTCGATGAGAGAAAGCTCATAGACAGACTGCGCATTGTCCGTGACCGGGCCGTAGGAATCGACGGCGATGGTGACGGGTCCCATGCCGAGGAATCCAAAAGCGACGAGACCGAAGGCAAAAACGGGAGCGGCGACCATCAGGCCGCCGAGTCCCATAGTGCTGATGAGATAGCCGACGGACATGAGAGCGACCATCACGATGCCGAGGTAGTAGGCGGAGAAATTGCCCGCGACGAACCCAGAAAGAATGCCGAGAGAAGCGCCGCCTTCTTGCGCGGAGGTGACGACTTCCTTGACGTGACGCGATTCGGTGGAGGTGAACGCTTTGACCAGTTCCGGGATGATGGCACCGGCAAGGGTGCCGCAAGAAATGATGGTCGCGAGTTTCCACCACTGCGAAGAATCATCTCCGAGAACCGGGATGATAACAGCAGAAACAAGGTAGGTGAGCGCGATGGAAACGAAGGAAGTGATCCAGACGAGCCACGTGAGAGGGGTTTCGAAGTTCATTTCCTTGGCAGTGCCGTAGCGGGCTTTCTGGATGGCGCTGTTGATGAAGTAGGCGATGGCGCTAGCGATGAGCATGATGATGCGCATCACGAAGATCCAGACCAGGAGCTGGACCTGAACCGTGGGGCTTTTCACGGCTAGGAGAATGAAGGTGATGAGGGCGACGCCGGTGACACCGTAGGTTTCGAAGCCATCAGCAGTGGGGCCGACAGAGTCTCCGGCATTGTCGCCAGTGCAGTCCGCGATGACGCCGGGGTTGCGGGCATCGTCCTCTTTAATCTTGAAGACGATTTTCATTAAATCGGAGCCGATGTCGGCAATCTTCGTGAAGATACCGCCGGCGATACGAAGAGCAGCCGCGCCGAGAGATTCGCCGATGGCAAAACCGATGAAACAGGGGCCGGCATAGTCTCCCGGGATGAACAGGAGAATGATGAGCATCATCAGGAGTTCGACGCTGATGAGCATCATGCCGACGCTCATACCAGCTTCGAGAGGAATCTTGTTGATGGGATAGGGAATGCCGCGAAGCCCCGCAAAAGCGGTGCGGGAATTGGCGAACGTGTTCACGCGAATGCCGAACCACGCGACGCTGTAGCTACCGCCCATACCGACAAGGCTGAAAAGAAGAATGATCGGGAGAGTGACGAAAACGGACTTGCCTGGGACCGGGGACAGGACGCCGAAATAAAGGACGATGACGATGGCGATGAAAATCCAGAGGAGGAGAAGAAATTTTCCCTGGTTGATGAGGTAGGTCTTACAGGTTTCGTAGATGAGCTCGGAAATTTCGCGCATCGAGCGATGAACCGGCATGTTTTTGAGGCGGTTGAAAATGATCATGCCGAACAGCAAGCCGAGAATGCAGATGCCGATTCCGTAGAGAAGAAGTTTGTGGCCGTCGATGCCGAGGAAAGAGACCGAGGAAAGATCCGGAAGGCGAAGATTCGCCTCACCGCCCGCTTCATCCCTTTGGGCTGCGAACAAGCCAGCGGCAGAAATCAGCGAAAGAGCGGCGGCGGCTGAAAAGCGTTTTGCGAGAATGCTGATCTTGTCCCAGGCAGGGACGATCAAGATGCGCATGAAAGGTCCTCCAAAAGTCTCCCGATGCATATTTTGGGGGCAGAACGCGCGAGCGAGAAGCCGGTCTCCGCCCCAATTACTACCAATACACACACTCGAAGGTCAACGGGGAACGAGGTCCATTGAACCTGCAGCGTCGTTATCCACAAACAGCGGGGAGCATCTCGCCCGCATGGGCGAGAGTCCCATATAACCTAAACGGGACAGGAACCAATCGCTCTGCCTGCACTACCCTCAGACCCCTGGCTGGGTCCACACTATCTCGACTCTAACCTATGTCGCAGGAGAGCGAATGGATGACTTGGATTTATAACATTTCGCTAATGTTGGGTCAAACGCTTTGGAATACAGCGGGGGAGAAATGGTCGGAGAAAGGAATAGCTGATGATAGTATGAAGGGCTACGAAGAGAGCGATGAATTCAGCCGAACCAGGTGAAACTGACAGGATGAACAGGGAAATGGACGGGGTGGCGCAGGCAAAAAAACGTGGCGAGCTGCGATACGATTGGGAGAAGGGCGAAGTACAAGCAATTTACTACACGCCCCTACCGGAATTGGTGTACCGCGCGCAGTCCGTGCACCGGGAATTCCACGAGCCCGACCGAGTACAGACATGCCAGCTGATTTCGATTAAAACGGGGGGATGCCCGGAAGACTGCGCATATTGTCCACAGAGCGCGCACTACGATGCGGGTGTGGAGCGGCAGGGATTGTTGGATCCCGAACATGTGGTGGGAGTGGCCCGGGATGCAGCGGGGCGCGGAGTGACGCGTTTTTGTATGGGGGCAGCGTGGCGGGATGCTCCGCAGGGCAAGGACTTCGAGAAAGTGCTGGCAATGGTGCGCGGCGTGGCAGCGTTGGGAATAGAAGTGTGCTGCACGCTCGGGATGTTGACGGACGGGCAGGCGGTGCGGCTGAAGGAAGCGGGGTTGACCGCGTACAACCATAATTTGGATACGTCCCCGGAATTTTATGGGTCGATTATCACGACGCGCGCCTACGACGAACGGTTGAGGACGCTCGCTGCGGTCCGAAGAGCGGGAATCTCGGTGTGCTGTGGCGGGATTCTGGGGATGGGTGAAAAAGCGAGCGATCGCCTGGGATTGTTGCTGCAACTGGCTAATTTACAACCGCATCCGGAGAGCGTGCCGATCAACATGCTGGTGCGCGTGGAAGGGACGCCGCTGGGAGCTATGCCTGCTCTAGATCCACTGGAAATGGTGCGGGCGATCGCAACGGCGCGGATTTTGATGCCGAGTTCGCGGGTACGATTGGCCGCGGGGCGCAAGCAATTGTCTCCGGAGGCGGTCACGCTGTGCTTTTTGGCAGGAGCGAATTCGATTTTTGTCGGTGAAAAGTTGTTGACCACACCAAACCCAGGTCCGGACGAGGATGAACATTTGTTGCAAAGCCTGGGGATGAAGCCGCTGGAGTCTCATGCCGGATGATGTTCTATCGACGTGGAAGGCGACGCTGGCCAAAGGGCTGCAGGCCCTTGAAAAACAGCACCAGCGGCGGAGCCTTGCGGCGATTCACGGAATAGACTTTTGCTCCAATGATTATTTGGGATTGGCAGAGCATCCCGCGCTGCGCGAGGCGGTGCTACACGCGGTTGAGAACGCCGCGAGAATGGGTGGAACGGCATCGCGGCTGCTTTCGGGGCAAACGGAAGGCTGGCTGAAGCTGGAAGAGGAGTTTGCGGCTTTCGCTGGGACGGAAGCGGCGTTGTTTTTCGGCAGCGGGTATGCAGCAAATATGGGATTGTTGTCGGCGCTGGTCGGCCGGGATGACGTGGTGTATTCAGACACGTTGAATCACGCAAGTCTCATTGACGGAATGCGCTTGTCGGGAGCCCGGAAAGTCATTTATCCTCACCTCGATCTTAACGCGCTGGAAAAATCGTTGCGTCAGGATGCCGGCGCGCCATGGCGGAGAATCATCGTCAGCGAAAGCGTGTTCAGCATGAACGGGGATGTCGCTCCGTTGAAGGAGATGGCGTCTCTGGCGGACAGGTTTGGCGCAGCGATGATCGTAGACGAAGCGCACGCGACAGGTGTGCAGGGTAAGACCGGATGTGGATCGGCGGCGCAGGAAGGGATTCTCGGACAGGTGTTGGCGACGATTCATACGTGTGGGAAGGCGCTGGGAAGCGCGGGAGCGTTTGTCTGCGGGCCGGCGGTGATGAAGGACCACCTGATCAATCACGCGCGCACGTTTATCTTTAGCACGGCGCTGCCGCCGTACTTCGCGGGGCAAATCGGGGCTGCGGTTAGGCTTATCGGAGGAATGGATGTGGAGCGGCAGACGTTGTTGGAGCGTGCCAACGGACTGAATCGGGAGTTGCGGCGCGCGGGATTTGATACCGGAGGCAGCGCAAGCCAGATCGTGCCCGTGATTTTGGGAAGCAATGAGGATACATTGCAGGCCGCAACGCATTTGCAGCGCGAAGGATTCGCGGTGCGGGCGATTCGGCCACCGACAGTGCCGGCAGGCCGCGCACGGTTGCGCCTATCGCTGACGATTCGAATTGCTGAGGAAGAGCTGAAACGATTGGTAAAGTCGCTGGTCGAATGGCGTGAGCGAAAATCCGCGGCCGTGGCGGCGAGATACGCATGAGAAGGCACTTTTTCATCACTGGCACCGACACGGGAGTGGGAAAGACAACGCTGGCGGCGTTGCTGTGCGCCGCGCTCGATGCAGTTTACTGGAAGCCTATTCAAACGGGGACGCTCGAGGGTTCGGACCGTGTGACCGTGATGCGGCTGGCGGGAATCGGAACGGACCGCACCTTGGAAGAGGTTTACAAGTTTGTGCCGCCTGTTTCTCCGGATTTAGCTGCACGATGGGCGGGGGTGGAAATTGATTTGGCGCGAATCAACCCGCCGACGAGTCTGTTGAATGACTGGCTGATTGTAGAGGGCGCGGGCGGAGTGCTAGTGCCAATCAACGGCAAACAGTTCATGCTGGATTTAATGGTGAAGTTCAAGCTGCCGGTCATCTTGGCGGCCCGCAGCAGTCTTGGCACGATCAATCATACATTGCTGTCGCTGGCAGCGCTGCACGCGGCGGAGTTGCCGGTGCACGGTGTGGTGCTGATCGGCGACCAGAACCGCGAGAACCGCGAGACCATCGAGAAATTCGGCCACGTTCGCGTGATCGGTGAAATTCCCAAACTTCCCAACTTACACCGCACAGCGCTCATGCAGGTTTTCCTGAACCACTTCGATCGATCCGCATTCGCTCAATGAATTCTCCGCTGCAGATCTGGCATCCATTTACGAATGGTGCGCTCGATCCCGCGCCGATACTGGTACGAAAGGCAGAAGGTGTGTTCCTGCACACCGCAGACGGGCGCAAAATCATCGATGCGATTTCTTCGTGGTGGGTGAATTTGCACGGTCATGCGAATCCGCGGATTGCGGCAGCGATTGCGGAACAGGCCAAGAAGCTGGAACACGTGATCCTGGCGGGATTTTCGCACGACGCGGCGGAGGAATTGGCGGCGCGGCTGAGCAAGTGGTTGCCGAGAGATTTGCGACATCTGTTTTTTTCCGATGATGGGTCGACCGCAGTGGAAGTCGCGCTCAAACTGGCGGTGCAGTATTTTCAGAATTTAGAACGGCCGGAAAAGACAGAGATTGTAGCCTTGGCGCATGGATATCACGGGGATACGGCAGGCGCGATGTCCGTCAGCGACGAATCGCCATTTACGCAGCCGTTTCATTCGATGCGCTATGCGGTGCATCGAGTGAATGCGGCGTATTGCTACCGCTGCCCGGTGGGATTGAAGCGCGAGGCTTGCCGCATCGAGTGCGCGCTGCAGCTGGAAAAGCTGCTGGAGGAGCGTGGAGAAAAGCTCGCAGCGGTTATTGTAGAGCCATTGCTGCAAGGCGCGGGCGGGATGATTGTGCATCCCGTGGAATTTCTGCAGAAGGTGCGGGCGCTTTGCACGAAACATGATGTGCTGTTCATTGCGGACGAGGTCCTGACTGGGTTTGGACGAACGGGGAAGATGTTTGCTTGCGATTTAGCGAATGTGGTGCCCGATTTGATGTGCATTTCGAAGGGGATCACCGGCGGATTTCTGGCGATGGGAGTGACGCTGTGCACGGATCGCGTGGAAAAGGCGTTTCGCAGCAAAAACCGGATGCATACGTTCTATCACGGGCACTCGTATACAGGGAACGCGCTGGCCTGCGCCGCGGCGAACGCGAATTTGCAGATCTTTGACGACGAGCCGGTGTTCGACCGGATCGCGACGATAGCAAGGATTAACGGCGAGCGATTGGCGCAGTTGCGTGATACGCACGCGGTGGGCGAGACGCGGCAGATTGGCACGATGGGGGCGATAGAACTTGTGGCCGAGGATGCGGGGTATCTTTCCGGGCTGCGCCCGAAGCTGTATGGATTTTTTCTAGAACGCGGCGTTTTACTGCGACCACTCGGGAATGTTGTGTACGTTTTGCCTCCGTATGTGATTGAGCCGGAGGAGTTGCATCGCGTTTACGACGTGATTGTGGAGGCGATTAATACGCTGCTGTAGCACCTCGCCGAGGACATTGAGGAAGAGAGAAGCAGGCTCATCGCTTCGTTCAGGATGACAACGGCCGCGGGGCTCCCGGAATGCTGGAGGTTGCTATAGCCGCAATCCCTGGAAACAAAACGTTGTGGCATACTCGACGGAGTATGCAGAACTGCGTGACGCGTTCCTGGACCGTGCCCGAGATTCCGGATCTTGAGTGCTTCCGGGTTGTGAATTTTGTCCACGAGTATCCGCGGCATAGCCATGCGACCTGGGCGATCGGTGTGGTGGACGATGGAACCGGAGGCATTTGGTACCGGGGAGCGAATGAGCGCGGTGGACCAGGAGAATTGATCGCGATCAATCCGGGCGAAGTGCATACCGGTTATCCCTTGCAAAGAGGCGGCATCAGTTATTCGATGCTGTACATCGGCGACGACCTGGTGAAAGAGATTCTGCCAGGCATCAGGGAATTGCCGATGTTTCCCGGGATAGCGGTGCAGGATTCCGCCTTCGCGCCGAAGCTGCGTCGCCTGTGCCGCTCGCTGGAATTTGGGGTTTCTTGCTTGAAGACCGAGGCGAAGCTTTTGTCGCAACTCCGCCGACTGTTTATCCGGCATGCGCGAGCGAAGGTGGGGCAGGCGACTGGACAGGAGCCAGGGCAAGTCCGCGCGATCAAGGAATACTTGCGAGCGAATCTACACCGCAACGTGAGCTTGAACGAGTTGGCGGTCCTGACGGGATTGTCGAAGGCGTATGTGATTCGTTCGTTTCGGCGGGCCGTGGGGATGCCCCCGTACGAGTGGCTGCTTCAATTGAGGATCGAAGAGGGGCGGAATCGGCTGAAGGGAGGAAGTTCGATCAGCGAGTTGGCCTTCGAATTGGGTTTTTCGGATCAAAGTCATTTTCACCGGCGCTTCAAGAGGGTCACGGGAATGACGCCGGCTGCTTACGCGCAGGGTCATTATCATTCAAGACAAAATATTGCGGCGCTGAGAGGATGGGAAACGAGGCAGCGGACACCGGCCGTAGCTGAGCGTTTGCGGGGCTGAAAGTCGTACGTGCCGACAGAGGCGTCGGCTTTCGGATCGGAAAACACTCGCCCCTCGAAAGAGTGAGCTACAGGCCTAATCCTCGAGTTGGGAGCATTCAATCGTGGGAATTCAATTAAATGTGAATGGGGTGGTGCACGATGTGGATGTGGAGTCGGATGCGCCGCTGTTGTGGGTGATTCGGGATGAATTGCATTTGACCGGTACGAAATTCGGATGCGGGATCGCGGCTTGCGGAGCCTGCACTGTGCACGTGAACGGAAAAGCCGTGAGGAGTTGCAGCGTTCCGGTGGGATCGGTGGCGAACGCAGAAATTCGGACGATCGAAGGGCTTGGCGCGGGCGGACTGAATTCCGTTCAAGAAGCGTGGATCGAGCACCAGGTACCGCAATGCGGTTATTGCCAGTCCGGAATGATTATGGCGGTCAGCGCATTTTTGGCATCGAATCCCGCGCCCACGGAAGAGCAGTTTGCCGCAGCGATCACCAATATTTGCCGATGCGGGACACTTTCGCGCATTCGGGCCGTGGTGCGGGATTTGGCGGTGCGGAAAAGCGCAAAGGGTGTCCGGTCATGAATCGCAGGAAGTTTTTGCTCGGCGGAGCGACGGCGGCGGGGGCATTGATTGTTGGATATGCCGTTTGGCCGAGTGGAAGACTTGGCAAAGCGGATTTGCTGGCGGCGAAATCCGGGGAACGATTTCTGGCGAACTGGATCAAGCTTGCCAACGATGGAACCATCACAGTGGTCGTTCCGCATTGCGATATGGGCACGGGGATCTACACCTCACTTTCGCAAATGGCGGCGGACGAGCTTGATGCCGATTGGACAAAAGTGCGCGCGGAAACGGCGCCCGCCGATCCGCTTTTCGCAAACAGCGGAATGGCCGAAGGCTTCGGGCTTGAAGAGCTGAATGTGCCCGGCGATCGCATCCCGACTTTTCTAAAGGGACCGACAATAGGATCGATGCGGATTATTGCGGAACATATGGATTTGCAGACGACCGGTGGTTCGTCTGCCGTCCGCTTCACGGGAGTTTACGGGATGCGCGTCGCGGGCGCGGCCGTTCGCGAAATGCTTGTGAAGGCGGCGGCAGCGCGGATGGACACACCGAAGGATGCGTTTCGCACAGAGATGAGCCGGGTCATTCACGTGCCTTCGGGGAAGAGTTTCGGGTATGGCGAGCTTGCGGCCGAGGCGGCGAACTATAGTCCTTCGTCGCATCCGAAATTGAAAGAGAAGAGCGCGTATAAGTTTGTTGGACAGCCCGTTCGGCGGCTGGATATTCCAGCCAAGGTGAACGGCGCGACGCAGTATGGCATCGACACGCAATTGTCGGACATGCTGTACGGAGCGATCCGGATATCGCCAGCGTTTGGCGGCAAGCTGGTTTCGGCGGACGAAACACGCATCGCGCAGAATCGCGGGGTAAAGAAAGTTGTGAAACTCGATGACGCGGTGATTGTAGTGGCCGATCGATTCTGGCGGGCGCGCAAGGCAATGGACACCCTCGACCCCGTTTTTGACGATGGCGGAAAGGGAGACGTTTCCTCGAAGACGATTAGCGAATTGCATCTCGACGGACTGAAAAACGAGAAAATCAAACGAGACATGAAGACGGGCAGTGGCGCCGAGACGCTGAAAGACGGCCCCGTCATCGAGCGAATGTACAATGTGCCATATCTTGCGCACGCGCCGATGGAGCCGGTGAACGCGACGGTGCTCTACAAGAACGACGGAACGCTGGAGGTTTGGGCGGGAACGCAGGACGGGCTGGGCTCTCGGGCGTTCTGCGCCAAGGCGGCCGGACTGAAAATGGAAAAAGTCACATTTCACTTGATGCCAAGCGGGGGCGGTTACGGGCGACGCCTGCCGGACTTGTGGAATTTTCTGACTTACGCAGTGCAAACGGCCAAGGCTGTTCCGGGTTTGCCAGTGAAGCTTATTTTCAACCGCGAGCAGGATATGCAACACGATTTCTATCGTCCCAATGTTACGAGCCGGTTCCGGGCAGGAGTGGACAAGGATGGTTTGCCCACGGTTTGGGTGAACGATTACACCACCAACGATGATCCAAATCCGGAGGCACATATTTTGTACGGCGTGCCGAACCAAGCCTACGGCACGGTAAAGATTCCTGCTCATGTGCCGACCGGGCCATGGCGCAGCGTGGAAGCTTCCTGGCATGGGTTTTTCGTAGAGTCGTTCGTCGATGAATTAGCCCACGAGGCGAAGCGCGATCCGCTGGAGTTCCGCTTGGCATTGCTGAAAGAGAAACCACGGTATTCAGCTACATTGAGCCTGGCTGCCGAAAAAGGCGGCTGGGGAACGCCACTTCCTGCCGGGCGCGGTCGCGGAATTGCGATGGTCGAATGCTTTGGGACAATTGTGGTTCATGTAGCTGAGGTCGAGGTGAAGGAGGACGGCACGGTGAAGGTACGTCGCGTCACCACGGCTGCGGATTGCGGCATGGCTGTAAATCCGGATGGTTTTAGGGCGCAGATGGAGGGTGGAATCATTTTCGGGCTTAGCGCGGCTCTGCATGGCGAGATCACCATCGATCATGGCGCGGTGGTCCAACAGAATTTTCCGGACTATGACGTAGTGCGGCTGGCGGAATGTCCGGAAATCGACGTACATATTCATGAGAGCGATGCGCCACTTGGCGGCGCCGGTGAGCCCGGCATTCCGCCGGTTGCGCCGGCGGTGACGAACGCCATCTTTGCCGTGACGGGTATGCGGATACGCGAACTGCCCGTCAAGAAGCATGCGCTGGGAAAGATGGCGCAGGCAAGTTAAGAAATTCCAATCGCAAGCTGCGTGCGCGCGGAAGCCCGGGTGGACCTCTGATAGACTCCTGAACTGGATTGACGGAGGAGCTATCGTTGGGCGCGCAGCTAAGTGGGTGGAAACAAAAGATTGTAACGTTTTCAGGTGCGCTGGGAGCGCCCGGGCTGTTCTTAATTTCCTTCCTTGATTCCTCGGTGCTGACTTTTCCCGTAATCAACGACCTGCTTTTGATCGAGTTGAGCATTCAGAAGCCGGCGCGGATGCCGTTGTATGCGCTGATGGCGATGACCGGATCGGTGCTGGGGTGCGTGCTGCTTTATTTCATTGCGAAGAAGGGCGGAGAAGCGTTTTTTCGAAACAAGGCAGGAGGACGCGCGCAGGTGATACGGCGGTGGGTGGAAAAGAATGGTTTTGGGGGAATGCTGGTTGCCGCGTTATTACCGCCGCCGACGCCGTTCAAGGTGTTTGTTTTTGCCGCGGGAGTATTCGAGGTGCCGTTGAGCAGTTTCGTTTCGGCGATCGCGCTGGCGAGAGCGATCCGGTACTTGGGGATTGGTTATCTAGCGGTCCGGTATGGGGAACAGGCCATGCCGTTCATTGCGGAGCACAAGCTACAGGTGGCGGCGGTGGTTATTGTGTTTGTGGCGGTGAGTTATGGACTGTCGCGGTTGATTTTGCGAGATGAGGCGGGTGGCGAAGAGAATAGGGTCGGGTGATAGACTCAATTTGGATCACCCAGATCCCACATGCAAAACCGGCCTTCGTAGCTCAGGGCAAGCGTTTGGGGCACCCGAGAAGCTCAGTGGAGGTGGACGTCGCGGGACCAAACTAGCTCTTGATCGGAGATTGCTAAGTGCGAGTCGAGGAGGATGCGAGCAGCGATGCGGTGACGGACTTCGTTTTCGGCGAGGTCGCGCATCGAACGAATGACCACTTCGTAGCCGTCTTCGGTCTTGGCGACGACGGCGCGCGGGAAAGGTACGGAGAGCAAGTATTCCCTGGCGACGCGAGTTTTTTGCGCCGCATCCAGCTCCGAGGAAGGGTCCGGTTTGTGGGAACATTCGGCGCTTTCCGGATCAAAGGCTTTTCCCGGTCCTGCCGGAACGTCGGCGACGCAGAGAAGCGAGCGAGTTTCCACCACGCCGTGCCAAGTGAAAATCGAGATGGCATCGGGGAAAGAGCCGACGCTGCGGGCGGATTCGCCGTGGTAGGAATGCGGCTCGAGCAAGGCCACGCTGCCGGAGTGAAGCAAGGCACGCGCGCCGATATAGAGAACGACGAAGGACAACGCCACAATCGCGCCGTTGCGACCACGAGGATCTTTGTGTTTGACGCCGATTTCGGAGGTGACCAAGCGGATTAATTCTGGAAGCACGATTCCAGCGATGAGAATCGCGAGAATGCAGGGATCGATTAGTGGAAGCCAGTCCGTGACAAAACGGTTGGGCCGGAAAGGCCAGAGAAGTGAGACACCCTCGTCTTGAAAAAGATCCAGAACGAGATGGAAGAGGGCTGCGGCGGCAAGCGGCAAAAAAAGTGTAGGGATTGACTCAGGCTGTTTTCGGGCAAGGTAGCGAGCGAGGAGCGCGGCCAGAACAACGACGACGAGAGTACCGAGCAGCGAGTGAGTATAGGTGCGGCGCGTGGCAAAAAACGCCGCGGGGCCTATGAAGGAGCTGAGAAGGTCGATATCGGCAATGGTTCCCGCGACGAGCATGCCGACAACGACCGGCCAGCGGCGACGAGGAAACAATCCACGCGCGAGGGCATAGGAAGCGAGGGCATGCGTGGCGATGTCCACGATTCAGGTTTTTGAAGCGGCGCCGTTCGCTGGCGCGGAATTGCGTGGCACGAGAAGTTTGAGGGCGCGAGGCACGATCGAGAATTCGATGGGCAGACGGGTTAGAGGCTCGCCATCGACTTGCGCGTAGACCGGATTGGAGTCGAGCGGTTCGCAGACGAGCGATTCGGCTTTCCAGAAGTGGACGCCTTCCTCTTTTCGCAAATTTCCCATCCAGAGAGGCGGCAAGTAGCTGAGATAACGGAAGCCGCTTTGCGTGGTGAGGGCCATGACTTCAAAGCGGTCTTCGAAGAGGTCGGCCTGGTCGGTGATTTTGAAAGGGCCGCCATAGTTTTTCGTGCGTCCGACGACGACGAGAGTGGCTTCAAGTTGATGGTCGCCGGTGCGCACGCGGAAACGCGGAAAAGTGTAGCGAAGAACTTCGCGGGCGCCCTGCCACCAGTAAGCCAGGATGCCGACGCGCGCTTTCAGTCCGAGGTCGACGGAATAGACGATCATGCCGTCGGGGCCTGCACCGGAGACGGAGAGAAAGTAGCGCTTGCGGTCGGGCTGCTCGAGAGGGATGGCAAGGCCTAGAGCGATTTCGCGGATTTCGCCGTTGACGAGACGCCGTGCGGCACGTGGAATGTCCCAAGGAAGATCGAGTTCCTTGGCGAGAATGTTGGCGGTGCCGCCGGGAAGAAGAGCGAGGGGAACGCGGTGGCCATTCGCATAGTTCGCGAGGCCATTCACGACTTCGTTCAGCGTGCCGTCGCCACCGCAAGCGATAACCAGTTGACGCTGATCGCGAACGGCCTGCTGAGCAATTTCCGTAGCGTGACCGGGGCCAGTGGTTTCGGCGAGGTCGGCCTCAATGCCGCCGGAAGAGAGGATCCGTCGGGCCTCATCGACGAGACGGCGACGCCCGTTGCCGCCGGTGCCGGCGTTGGGGTTATGAATCAGCAGAGCGTTTTGGATCGGAGCGTCCATACATTCCGGCTCGAAACGAAAAGTTAATTGTAACTGAAAAGGGAGAGAGCAAGAGAGGGAACAAAAATGCAAGAATGAAGGAATGAAGCAACGCGGCAAAAAGCACTATTTTTTATTCTTTTTCGGTGCTGGGGCAAAGTAACCGTGGCGAGCCTGAACGCTCGTGCCGGGATGATTCACTTTGACTTTTATGCGGTGGTAGGCACCGTTGGATTTTATTTGTGCGGTCGAGAACGAGAGAAGATAAAGATAGCCAGGTCCGGAGGTTAGGTTGCCGAGTCTAGACACCAGGTCGTTATTGTTGTGAAACAGGGTGCCACCACTGCCGTCGGTCAGTTCGGTCATGACGTCTGCATCTGAAAGCATAGAAGCCTGACGACACCGGTGCTGAAACTCTGCAGCCATCGGGGAGCCGCCGCCTTGTCGCGAAGAGTCGAGATTTGTGGTGTAAAGGCCGCGCGCGCTAACGCGTTAATAGTGACATTGGACTGCGCGGCGGCATCCAGGACCTCCGACTTGAGGATCATGGCAACTGGGTCGGGGGTGAGAAAGCCCGGCGAGACAAGGATGAAATATCCCTTCCGACCTGCAGAGCGGAGTTATATCACGGTTTTGAGCGGCACGCTGGCGGTGTGTTATGTTGACTGTTATTGAGCGCGTGGGCACCCGGCACAGCAAAAACACGCTGCTCGAGCTGAGGAATATGTCCGTCGGCAATCGCGCGACAAAGACCGGGTCGCATCCAGGGCGTTTGTTGCTTTGGCGAACGCTTCTGACCCTCCTGGCATTGTTGATCGCGGCAATTTCTCAGGGTCCTTCGGCGGAGGGAAGCGAGTCCGTCCGGCAGAAGGACAATAACGAACAGACTGTCAACGCGGAAAGTGCGTATCTGGAGGACACACCAAAGCAACTGGTGAAGCATGTTCCGGAACTGAAGGGAATGCACCCCGCCGCCGATCAGGAGCCGCTGCCAACGATCTTGAAAAAAACAGCGGAAAGAGTGGATGAATTTCTCAACAATGTCGTCGATCTGGTGGCGCAGGAAGAGATCAAACAGGAGAGAAATGGGATTCGAAGCGCTGGAAAGCCCGCGCAAGACAACTACTTGATCCTGCGTCACGGGGAAGGTGCGGAGGCAGGCTTCGATGAGTTCCGGATGGATGAAGAAGGGAATCGAATGGACGCGAGTCCACGCCGGGGCTTTCTTGTCACGTCAGGGTTTGCATTGACCTGCATGCAATTCTCTTCTGCTTTTCAACTGGCTTCGACCTTCCGTTATCTTGGCGATCAAAGGATAGCCAAGCGTGAGGCATACGTGGTGGCGTTTGCCCAATTGTCTGGGGAAACCGGCCTCGAGGTCACCATGATAGGGCCCGGTGGATCGGAGGCGCACATGGAGCTCCAGGGAATCGTATGGGTGGATAAAGAGAATTTTCACATTCTGCGAATGAGGACGGACCTTCTGGCGCCACAACCAAAAGTCGGCCTGGATGCACAGACCACGAAAGTGAATTTCAGCGAAGTGCGGCTGCAGGACGTCGCGACTCCTTTGTGGCTGCCGCAGGATGTGGTGGTTTACCTGAAATTGGGACCGGTTCCGAACAGGCCTTTTGAAGTGGGATTCAAAAACGAGCATCACTATACGAATTACCGGCGGTATAGGGTTACAACGAAGATCGTGGGGCCGGGATAGGCGGGCTTTATTTCCAGGCGGCGTTCGCGATGCGGTGAGATTTGCAGGGTAAAAAGGTCGCTTATAATGCACTCCGAAAGGGCACGCGGAGGAGATGGGGCGGCATGGCGAAGGCGCAAATGGCTAAGGCCAACGGAAAAGTGAAGAAGGAAGTGGAAAAGCTGCGGGAGGAAATCCGGCGGCACGAATATTTGTACCACGTGGCGGATGAGCCGGAGATTTCCGACGCGGCATTCGACAAGTTGATGAACCGGCTAAAAGAGATTGAAGTCGCGCATCCGGAATTGGTGACTGCGGATACCCCCACGGTGCGTGTGGGAGGCGCGCCGCGCGAAGGATTCACCACGGTAAAGCACGCGCGGGCGATGCTGAGCCTGGACAATGCATTTTCATTCGATGCGCTGAAGGATTGGGACCGGCGAGTGAGGGAGGGCACGGGGCGGCTGGTGAATGAGTACATCGCCGAGCACAAGTTTGATGGCTTGAGCATTTCATTGCAGTACGAGGGTGGGGTGCTGGTGCGAGGGGTGACCCGTGGGGATGGAACCACCGGGGAAGACGTTACGCCCAATGTGAAGACCATCCGATCGATTCCGCTGCGGGTGGATGCGGCGACGCAAAGGAAGGTGAAGCTCCCGGCTGCGTTTGAAGTTCGCGGCGAGACCATGATGACGCGAAAGTCGTTTGAGGCGTTGAATCGGCAACAAGAGGAGAGCGGTGGGAAGATTTTCGTGAATCCGCGGAATGCGGCGGCGGGAGCGGTGCGCGTGCTGGACCCGGCCATTACGGCGCAACGAAGGCTGGACTTTTTTGCTTACTACCTTTACGTGGATGGCAAGGTGCCATTTCCGAAGCATTCGGATTCGCTGGAGGCGCTAAAGCAGATGAGGTTTCGCGCTTCCACGGACTGGAAACTGTGCGACGGCATCGATGAAGTGATCGCTTATTGCGAGGCGTGGGACACGAAGCGCGAGAAGTTGCCGTATGAGATTGATGGAGTGGTGATCAAGCTGAATTCCACCGCGCTGCAGAATGAGCTGGGATTCACGTCGAAAGCTCCCAGGTGGGCGATTGCGTACAAATATCCCGCGAGGCAAGAAACGACGGTGGTGCGGGACATTCTGGTGAATGTGGGGAGGACCGGCGCGCTTACGCCAGTGGCGATACTGGAACCTGTGCAGGTCGGCGGCGTGACAGTGAGCCGCTCCACGCTGCACAACATGGACGAGATTGAGCGGTTGGGGGTTCAGATCGGGGATACAGTGCTGATCGAGCGCGCCGGTGAAGTGATACCGCACGTCCTCAAGGTGGTGAAAGAGGGGAAGGACCGCAGGCCGTTTCAGATGCCGAAGAAGTGTCCGGTGTGCGGGAGCACGATTCACCGCGTGGAAGGGGAAGTGGCCTACCGGTGCGTGAATTCGGCTTGCCCAGCGAAGTTGAAGGAATCGGCGCAGCACTATGCTGGCCGCCATGCAATGGATATCGATGGCCTGGGCGAGAAGATTGTGGACCAGTTGGTGGAGAAGGGAATGGTAAAGGACGTTGCTGATTTGTATTCGCTGAAAGTGGAAGAGGTGGCGGAGTTGGAAAGAATGGCGGAAAAGTCCGCGCAGAATTTGATCGACGAGATTCAAGGAAGCAAAAAGCAGCCGCTGGCGCGGCTGATTTATGCGCTGGGGATTCAGTTTGTCGGGGAACGGACGGGGCAACTGCTGGCGGAACAGTTTTCGTCGGTAGAAGAGTTGGCGGGGGCGACAACGGAGGAACTGGAGAATGTGCCGGAAGTGGGGCCGAAGGTGGCTTCGAGTATCACGGAGTTTTTTAGCGAGCCGGCGAACCGAAATGTGATCAAGAGGCTGAATAAGGCGGGCGTGCGGCCGACGGCTGAAAAACGAGTCGTCAAAAGCCAGAAATTGGCAGGGAAGTCGTTCGTGTTTACCGGCGGCTTGGCCAATCGATCTAGAGAAGAGGCAGGCGTGTTGGTGCAGCAACACGGCGGGAAAGTGAGCAGTTCGGTGAGCAAGAAGACGGATTACGTGGTGGTGGGGACGGACCCGGGATCGAAGTATGACAAGGCGAAAGAATTGGGTGTGGCGACTTTGACAGAGCGGGAGTTTGAGAAGTTGATCGGGGCGAAGTGAGGTCGAGCTCAATCTGTTGAATTGTCAATTCGACCTGTAGCCATGGCCAGGAATCGCGAGAGTATCGTTCCTACCCGTCGCGGTGTAACGAGGAAAACCAGCAGAGCCACCATCCCAATACCAAACTACTTCCAGAAACTCTTGGTGATTTGCAGAGAGCCGCCGGTTTGGTGTCCCCATAGCTTTAACAAGGAGTGGTCTACTTTGTGTATTTCCTGGATGGCCTCATTCCGGATACGAGCTAAGGAATAATCTTCCTTTTTTAGCCGAGCATAGGCGTGGGCTATCAGCTTCGGGACTTTGGCCTCATATTCAGTGGGGTCGTATCCGGTCTCGAACGCGTCATTCAATTCGAACGGATCTTCTGACATCTCACCGCTCTCGGTGAAATACATCATGCGCTTTTCGAGGTCGGAGAACGTGATGCTTTGAAAGAAACGCCTGTCGAACCGTTTGTTGAACGACGAAATTCTTGGTTTCGCGGACATACATTGGCGGAATAATAAACCTAAAGTAACCATACGTGTGGTAGCGACCAAGAAGGCGCTGGCATGAAAGCTCAGCGCTACATGAGTTTGCGCGATATAATGGAGGTGGCGGGTGAGCTGGATGATCGCTGGCTTGGTTGCGCAAGCGGCCAAGCGGGAGGAAAGTCCGGACACCACTTTGCGAGTGGAGATGCCGGACGAAAGTCCGGCGCTACAGGAGCAGGGTAGGGCAACGCGCCTGGTAACGCCAGGGGAACGGTAGCATAGACTTGAGTTTGTGATTCTGCGATCGCGGACAATGGGAGCGCGGTTGACCGTAGATGAAGAACACAGGCTAAAGTCTATGCTACGGTTCACGGAAAGTGCCACAGAGAAGATACCGCCGGCGAAGCGTCTCCCGGTGATCGCCCGGAGGAAAACCTTTGGGATGTCTTCGAATGGAACGCGACGAAGGTAAGGGTGAAAAGGTGGGGTAAGAGCCCACCGCTCCGTCAGCAATGGCGGAGGCACGGCAAACCCCGCGTGGTGCAAGACCAAATAGGAGGGCAGAGCTGGCCCGGCTCGTTGAGCGCGCTCGAAAGAGCGAGCTCCCTTTCATCCAGCGCAAGTTGCATGGAAGGATGAACCCTCGGGTAGGTCGCTCGATCCCGGCCGCGAGGCCGGGGCTAGAGGAATGATCGTCGCGGTGCAGTCGCAAGAGCGGCGCCGCACAGAATCCGGCTTACAGGCTCATCCGCCATAAAGTATTTGAAGAAGAAGCACTTAGGTTTTGCCGGTCAGCGATTGTGGCAAGGTTGTGGCAAAACTTTTTGCTGAAATCACACCACTTATTCAAATTAGAGTTTGAACACACCCTAGCCTTGGGGTGTTTTCTTCTGCTTTTTCAATTTTTGCGCCTAATTGGGCTTCCTGTGCGCGTTCTTGTCTGCTTCTGAAGGCATTTTGGCGGTTTCTTCGATACCAGTACCAGTCTCAAGAATGTTACGCACGCGGTCACGCAGTTCTTTCACGAACGGTGTGTAGTGCCTCTCCACCGTGTCGATTGTGTCTCCGAGCATCTTGGCAACATCGTTGGGAGAGGCACCACGGCTGAGCATGTCCACCGCAAGAGTGTCACGAAACCTATGGGGATGCGCACCAGCAACGCCAGCACGCTTTCCCAGTGCCAGCATCCGTGTGTAGAGCCTTGGTCGCGTCATTACATTGCCCGTGGCGGGATTGAGCAGCACACGGTCTGATGTTTGCGGCCTCAGCTTTTCGCGCTCTGCTTCTAACGCGAAGACCAGCTCTGCGTGGAGAGGCAGGATGACCCTCTTCTTGCGCTTCTGCGTGACACGCTCAATCTCCCTGTGGTCAAGATGAACTTCAGACCATGTGAGCTTCACTGCGTCCACACCGCGAAGCCCTGTCCATCGGAGAAGCAGAAACATCAGCAGGTCTGAGCCAGCCTGCTCACGCATCTTGGAAAGCTGCGCAGCTGTAAACGGTTCTGCACCGTTCTGTGGGTTCTCACCCGGCCTGCCTTCCATGCGCACTGGGTTTTTCACGACCATCTCATTCTCAACTGCGAATGAGAACATGCGGTGCAAGATGGCAGCGTCAAGCGCTAGACCTGTGGCACCACGAGAATGCTTCTTTTTGTTGATGCGCTCCACACGCCAGACCTTGAAGCGTTCCACAAGTGGCCTGCTGATGTCCTGCAGCATAGTGATTTTCTCGGCGGCCAGAAACTCACCAAACTCACGGATGGTGAGTTCATAGCGGTCGGACGTTGACTGTGCACTTGCCCACCTTCACGCGCTGTTCTCTGAATACAGAGAAGCCAGCCTTCAAATCTTCCCACGTGGGCAGTTGCTTGGGCTTCACGCCAGCATAGTCAGAGAAATTCTTATAGGTGCGAAAGGGAAGTTGTACCTGCAACTTCTTCCAAAGCAAGGATTCTGGCCCTTCGGCCAATGCAGTTTCTATCCTGTGAATCAAACGCAACGCGACATCGCGGCTTCTTGTTCCAAGGACCCACGCAGACGGCAGTTCTTCTCGTAGTAGTATGCGAAGTATTTTCTGCCACGTTTCTCAGCTGTAATCATGGGAGAGCCTTCGTGTACTTAGCTTCCATGCGCAAGACGACGGCAGCAGGGACAAGTTTCTTGCTCTTCCGTCCTGCGACGAATACTTGACCCATCTGGCGGCCCTTGGGCGAAAAGAGCGCTATATTCGACAAAAGGCTTCTGCCACATCGTCATGAAACACCGAGCATAAATTTTTCCAAAGAAAGCAGTGCGGAGTCTGCAACAGAAAGCGGTGGAAAAAGAACGCCGCCTAGCTCTTGGTATGGTATAACTCTCATCGGCAGGTAGCGCCCGCAAACGTGGGGCTAGATGTAGTAGACGGTTTTTGACAACATACAGTATATTGTGTAAAAAACTGAAAGGGAGGATTAAACGCCCTAACTATGTCGGCTCACACGCACCTCACATTTGAGCGTTTGCCCAAAGATCTACAGGAAAGACTAGGTCCGGTGCTCCGACCCGCGTTCGGGCGGAGAAAACATCTAAAGCTGAACAACGTATACGAGGGAGACGCCAGAAAATTGCTCCCTCAAATCGAGCCGAATAGTGTCGCGCTCAGCGTCTGGTCGCCCCCTTACTTCGTGGGGAAAAGCTATGAGTCCGACCTTTCATTTAATGATTGGCAGTTCCTCCTGAAGGAGGTCATAGCACTCCATTTCCCGATAATCAAGCCAGGTGGATTCTTGGTGATAAATATTGCGGACATCCTTTGCTTCAAAGACCTTTCTATGCCGAAAATACAGGCAGAGGCATTGAACCAGCGCCGGTCACCGGTCACGAGAGAAATGGTTCTTCGAGCCGCCGAGGAGCATCCCGAGATGAACCGCTACCAACTCGCTGCCCTCTTGGGATGCAGCGAGCAGACAATCGACCGCCGATTGAATGGAAACAACATACGGGGAGGAAAATACGAAACGCAGACGCGTGTCAGGATCGTGGGAGGCCTTGTCGAGGACTGGGCCCTGAATGCTGGATTCTATTCGCATGACCGCCGAATCTGGGTCAAGGATGCCGCCTGGGAGAACAGCCGTTGGGCAAGTTTGTCATACCGTTCGGTCGATGAGTTCGAATACTTGTATTTCTTCTGGAAGCCGGGCGTCACGAAGGTTGACCGTGCACGGCTGACGAAAAGTGAATGGAGGGATTGGGGCTCTAGAGGTGTTTGGACAATCCCATCCGTTAGGGCTAACGACGACCACGAAGCTAAGTTTCCGCTTGAATTACCTAGCCGAGTCATACGACTTTTGACCGAGCCTCACGAGACGGTCTTGGACTGCTTTTTAGGGAGCGGGACAACGGCGATGGCTGCAATTCGCGGGAAGCGACGGTTCATTGGGATTGAGAAGGAACCAAAGTCTGTTCGACTCGCACGCCAGCAAATCGGTGCAATGAAATAGTCCAGTGTTCACCAATCCATCCGAGCTCGATCCCGAAAAGATTGAACAAATAGAGAAGGCGTCTGCCCGTTTGGTTACGCAAGCTATCTACGAGTTTAAAGACACGGCGTCTGAAATCTTTAGCAAAGAAAGGGACCAGGCTCAAGATATCGCTGAGGACGTTACGAGAGAGGCACTCGACAGACTCGGCGTTTCTCGAATGGACCTTCGACTGTTTGGAAAAATCGACTACAAGCGTGCCAGGTATGTATTTCATCCAGAATACGCGGTTCGTCAAGCCTTGCTAGTGGATTCCAAGGCTGAGAAGGAACACGGTACGGCCACTATCCAGACTGCACAAACCTCCATGAGAATAAGACACGTTAGAGCACATACAAACGTTGATGTTCCCGGCGAACTGCCCACTATCATAGAGAGCGAAAAAGGGGATTGCATCACAACGACGATCTTGTGAAATACGAATATCGAGATGAACCTTCCAGCAAGCTAATAGCAATCATAATAGCGGCGCTCCCCTACGGAAAGCTGCAAGATCGCTATAATCCGACAGCGGCCGACACGATATGGAGAGCTGGCAGGAACGCACCTACCCTCGGAGAACCGTTTCGAGTACGACTGGTGTTCGATTTACTAAAGACAAAAAAAACATGGCGTGTTCAATCCATTTCGCTGCCTCCGAATGCGCCCGCACCTACTTCTAGTTCGTTTCCCTGGGATGAGTAGCCAGAGGGACAGGATGATCTTCAGCCGACCTGCGGACCTAGCTCTTCCGGCACATCCGACAAACAGTGTCGCGCGCAGTAGGGAATGCGACCGGAGTCTTAGCCTTGCCACATCGGGAACAGATTCGTCGGCCATTCGCGGCCAATTTGCGGCGACTGTAGACAGCGCCCGGCTCGAAGGCGAACTAAGCAGCCCGGCCCGGTTAGGCAACCGTCAGGACTTAAAACACAAGATTATTGGGGTTGTTTCCTCATGTCATGGCTCGTTGTTGTATGGTCTTCCTTATTCTCGTAAGTAGCGTGGATGGTTTTGCCGTCCGGTGCGACAGTCAAGCGTAAGATGCTAACAACTTTCCCGTCTTGTTTATTAGTTTGCTCGACCGTACTTGGGCTTAGCAGTTTCACTGAGACCATAGTATGAGCTGGGTCGTCTTCGACGAGATAGTCCCTGCCATCGAATTTCGCCTGGAACTTTTCGCCAAGTGGAGTTTCCGCGCTAAATCCATCTGCGGTGCATCTGTAACTGACTATCGACCCGTTCCTCGACTTGCTCGTTTTGTAAGCTTGCCATGAGCCGGATAGGGCATGAGAGCCAGCAGGGCCCCGCTCAACTCGCTCTTGAAGCGCTATCTTCAGTCGCTCCCGTAGAGGCATCGGTTCTGCGGTGCAATTTGCCAGCATCGACGAGGTTATGTCGGCCTGAGCGGCGTACTTCTTGAATGCACCCACGCAGTTCTCAATCAGTTAGAAAGTTGTGGCAAGGGACGTGTTTGGATTTGTGCGCATTTTTGCGCCTTCACTGGTTTTACACATGGGCAGTCTTGTTCTCGGCGGTCTTCTTCTCACCGGTCTTGTTCTCATTCGCGCGGGTTGCTCTCGCCTTGTTCTCAGTCGCAGCACCTTTCATCCCAATATGGAGTTTCGCGCTATCAACACCACCTCTCCAGTAACGGCGTTTACCAGCACTACAGCTCCTTCCTCACCCGACTGTGCCTAATGATACATACAGCCGTTTGAGCCAGAGCTAGACTCGCAGAGGAGATACAGCGTGCTAAACATAAAAACCATGAAAGCAGCAGTTGTTGAAAAATTTGGCGAGCCATTAATCGTGCGAGAAGTTCCAATCCCAAGGCCTGGTCCAGGCCAAGCACTGGTAGAAGTCTTTGCGACCGGGGTATGTCATACGGATCTGCACGCTGTCGATGGCGATTGGCCGGTCAAGCCAATGATGCCGCTCATTCCAGGCCACGAAGGGACAGGAATCGTCGCAGCTCTCGGGCCGGGAGTAACACACCTGAAAGAAGGCGATCGCGTCGGAATCGCATGGCTACATAGTGCGTGCGGGCATTGCGATTACTGTCTTGCCGGCTGGGAGACGCTCTGCCCAGACCAACAGAACTCGGGATATTCAGTGAACGGAACCTTCGCACAGTTCGCATTGGGGCAGGCAGATTACTTGGGCCGAATTCCCAAGAACCTTTCATTTGTTGATGCGGCTCCGATCTTATGCGCGGGCGTCACGACGTATAAAGGATTGAAAATGACTGAGGCGCGGCCGGGAGAATGGGTTGTGATCTCTGGAGTGGGCGGCCTGGGCCACGTAGCGATTCAGTATGCAAAGGCCATGGGACTGCACGTCGCGGCAGTGGACCTGGGCCCAGAAAAGATGGCTCTAGCGCGAAAGCTCGGAGCTGAAATCACCATCGATGCGAAAACAGGAGATCCTGCGACAGAAATCCAGAAACAAATCGGCGGGGCGCACGGAGCATTGGTCACGGCGGTTTCACCAATCGCCTTCAAGCAAGCCGTCAGCATGCTTCGTCGCGGTGGGACTTGCGTCCTGAATGGTCTCCCGCCGGGAGAATTTCCCGTTTCGATTTTCGATGTGGTTCTAAACGGCTACACAATCCGGGGTTCCATCGTTGGCACTCGCTTGGACCTGGAAGAGTCGCTCGCGTTTGCTGGAGACGGCAAAGTCAAGGCAACGATCGAGACACTGCCACTGGAATCAATCAATGCAGTGTTCAGCCGACTAAAGAAGGGACAGATCAACGGGCGCGTTGTACTCGGTCTCCGGGAGGAAACGCTTGCGAAGGCGGCGGCGCGATAGCAGAATTCGAAAAATTCTCAACTCCCGATAAGCCCTAACTGCGTCTTCGACGCGTCGCTAGTGCCAGAAACTTGTCTAGAGTTCTCCCCTTTGCCAGTGTGTGGTGCAAGGATTTGGCTCGGCAAGCTAAGGCCGCTAAACGACATGGCGCTTCGTGCTCGACGATAAGCATGGCTCCGGTACTGGCAATCACTAGTGTGGTGGCAGGAACCTCGTGGTTGAGGTTCTTTGACCCGTCCCGCTCAATTGCGTTATTCGCCTACTGCTGGACGCTTACGGCTTTTCCGCTGGAGGATGGTTCTGCGGAGGCGGTGCACTCTGGTGCGGCTGTTGATGGGTCTGGATTTTCTCCTGCTGAGAAGTGTGCTTTTGCTCGAGTTGCTGGGTCTGCTCAGCGTGGTGCTGCTCCATCTGCTGTTTTTGAGGTTCAGTGGTGTTTTTCTTGGCGGCTAGCTGGTGTTCTTTGTCTTGTTGTTGCTGCAGCTTCTGATGTTCCTGATTTTGTTTGGCGGCTAGCTGGTCTTGCTGTCGTTGATATTTCTGGTCCGTTGCAGGCTTGCCGGTGGCCGGCGCCGTGTACTTGTGCGGCTGTACTTCGCTGGCATGATTGTTGGAGCTGGCATGTGCTGCGTTGTTGTTTGCTGGACGAGCCTCATTCGGGGTGGCGGCGTGCTCGGGAGCTTTGTTGGGAGCCGGCTCTTCCTTCGCAGGTTCGGTGTTGCCCTTAAACTCTTCGGACTTGGACGTGGCGGCGAGAGGGGGCTTGCCCTGATTGGTGGAGGAGCGTGACGCTGGGTTCGAACGGGCTTGTTCCCTATGTTGGTTCTGCGCCGCAACCGGACCGGTGTGCCGTTCCTTATCGTAGGTTACTTCTTGCGACGACGGCCGCTCATTGACGCCGCCATTGCCGCCATTGTAGCTCACGCGGTTTCCCGAGTTGTATTCGACCCTGGTGTTATAGGTGTTGTGGATGTTCTGGTTGTTTATGCGATTTACAGAGGTGTTGTAATAAAAATGATTGTTTTCCCACCGGCCGCCTTCGTAGCCGCGACCTCCGTACCCGTGTCCGTAATTGATCCCGCCATAATACCCAACGTGCGGGCCCCAATAACCTTCATGGAATAAGAACGCGTTGCCGCCCCAACCCCAGTATCCGGGGGTCCAAAGGAAACCGACTTCAGGAGATTCGATCCATGTGCCGTCCACCCAGTAATAGTTGTTCCCGTCCCAGGCCCAATAACCGGGCGTCCAGATGTAGCCGTCCCCGGGACAGATGGGTTGCTCGTAAACGGGGAGCGCCGGCGGACCAAAAGATACAGAAACACCGATTTGAGCGAATGATGCAGCGGAGAGACACATCAGCAAAAGTGCAAAGAGTAGCGAACGAATTGAATTGAGTTTATGCATTGTGATTCCTTCTTCCTGCTCAATTTTTGCCATCGATGCGAGCTGCTTCGGAGCCTTGAACTTGGACACCCGAGTATCCAGCTTTGTGAAACGCAATGCTGTTCGATAGTGCACATTTCGGTGTACTGCAACGTCTCGTCTTTCGGGAGTTCCTCGATGTTGACTCCGGGTGTGTGGGCCGAGGTCAATATGGGCAACCAACACCTACGATTAGTCTCGCAGCAGAGCGCTCGCGCAGTGCACGGATCGCGGATTACGCCGATGCTCGTCGGCTGTGCTGTAGAAACGCGAGTATTTTCCGCGTTGATCAGGTCCTTGTGGGTTGAACACATGCCATGCGGGACTCCCGAAATCACTTTGAGTGTGGTCCGTCTGACAATTTTCGACGAAAGGAGGGCCGAGGTGCCGATCGGCACGATCTGATCGCCAAACTTTCTTCTTTTCCAGCTTTCATGGCTATTCTTTTTCAATGCTGGTGAAGTTCGCTTGCGGTGCCGACGTGTGAGGAACGATCTTCTGACAGGAAGCTCAGGCATCTCTCGCCGTGCGGTATGCTTTTTGACCAGCTTCAACCACACCGGCGACGTTGGCCTTCACATCGTCTACTGTTTCCTGGGCGCGTCGAGACCATCGCTTGCTCGTTGATGCGGCATCATCAAAGCCGTCCTTCACAGCGCGGCTGATGTAGTTGCGTGTTTTCTTTCCTGTGGCTGGCGCAAAAAGTAATCCAACAAGCGCTCCGATTCCAACTCCCACGGCAAATGTCGTGAACTTGCTCAACCAATTATGCTGATTGACCTGGTCCGCCCCCGCCAGCGAGCCTGCCTCCCTGCACCTGCCCCCCGCTTCGTGAACGCAACTTGCAGTTTCATTTTCAGTGTCTGGTTTCATCATACTGTCCCCTTTGTCGAGATCTAAGTTCCGGTGTAGAGTCTACCGACGCAAATCTCCGCGACTCGATGTTGCTGTACAAATACTTCAGGCGACCAAATGCTGCGGCGTATAGGCCACTGCGCTGGCTTTCTTGAGTTCCGTTAGGGCGTATGCAGCATTCTGCAGGTCGAGAGTTTCGTCCGCTTCAACCGACGAGATTAACAGCTCTAAGAAACGACCAACAATTGCCCGTTCAGCCTCGGCAATGAGCGCTCCCAGTTTGGTTTCATCGGTTTCAAATAAAGCTTCGACGTAGGGCCTATGCCATTCCTGGACAACAGAATAGTCTTTGATTTTGACCTTACGTTCCGAAACAAAGGGACTAGCAAGCCTTGCGCAGTCCCTGTTGAGCGGAACCCTTTCACTATTAATAGATTGCAGCTCCGGTTCGATACCATCAACGGATATCGGGCCCATGTACTGATGGTCCGAAACGTTCTGCGTGGCGAGCACTCCGAGTTCACGCATTTTTCTTCGCGGCATAGGAACTCCCAACCGGAAGCAATAGCATGGATCGAATGGGCGTTCTGTTCTGTTTAGTACACGGATGGGACAAAGGAATCGGAGCGCGGTCTTACAATCGAAAATTAGGTCTTACGGACTAACCGAAAAGTTCGCCGCTACGGCAATGCCCGGGATTGCAAGGTAAACTGACTCAGGACGCGTCGCTCGTGTGGACGTGTGCTTTCCTATTCTTCTTGTGCGGCATAAAAGGATTATGAAATTGCGGTGGAATCCATGCAGTCCCGTTTCGCACAGTTTCGTAAGATAGTTCACGATTCTTCCCTGGACCCCGGCGAGGCGTAACAATTCTCCTGAGACTGTTTCTCAGGAAACAATTTGCCTGTTAGCGCGGGGACATAGTGTGGCTGAGGGCCTTGCTTTCCGCCTGCAGATGCACCGTTGAGCAGACGTGAGATATTGGACGGAATTTCGATTTTAGCTTCTCGGCGATCGGACGAGCCTGCACCCGACCGCCTCAGCACGCAGCACCATCGCCGCCTTTATGACTATATAGCCGTTTTGGTGGTACCGGGACTCGGCAGCTTCTACTATGATGAACTGGCTTTCTGATTCTTGACCTGCAAATCATTCACGACCTGCTTCACGTTCGGCACTCTCGTAGCCACCTTCTCCGCATGGTCGCGCTTTTCCTGAGAGTTCACTTCCCCCGTCAGCGCTGCATCTGGTCGATGCCTTTGGGTCAAGAAGCTCGGCTTCACCACTCATTGCAGGCACGTCTTCTTCGCATCAGCTCTTGGACGCAAAGTTGGGTCAGAATCTGAGCAAATCGTTGGGGAGAACGGCCACCAGCGCCTGCTATGCAAGAGAGATTTGAAGCAGGATTCGCTGGACATCGCCAAGGGAATGGAGCAATATCGTTCGCCTAAGACCCATCGCCCGTGGTCTCAAGATAATCCCGCTCAATGAAATCTTCCGGTTGAACAAGTACCGGAAGAATTGCTACACACTCGATAACTAAGAGGCTGGCGTAAGTGCTACATAGGCCGGTTACATGTTCGATCATTTTAGTTGTACTCAGCTTTGTCAGTTTGGCGGGCAACGCGAAATCACCTGCTTCTGAATCGCAAGAAGATAATTCCAAGACCGCAGCTAATACTCAAAAACACGCCAGCGACTCTGATGAGTCTTCCTATGTCGGCACAGAGGTCTGCAAAACCTGCCACGAAGACATGCCCTCGAAAGACTTCTTCAAGAATTACGAAGCCTCTCCGCACTTCGTAACTACACTTGATACCAAGAAGGGCCCCGAGTGGCATGGCTGCGAATCCTGTCATGGCCCCGGTAAAGAGCACGTGGATGGTGGAGGCGACAAGTCCAAGATCTTCACCTTCAAGGATGCTACTCCGCAGCAGACCAGCGCACGCTGCCTGCGCTGCCATCAATACACGGATGAACACGGAAACTACGACCGTTCGACGCACCTGGCCAATGGCGTGGCCTGTATCGACTGCCACTCGCCACACCATGCCAAGGAATCCCAGTTTTTGATGAAAGTGAAATCCCCGGAGCTTTGCTATCCGTGCCATATGGACGTGCGCGCCCAATTCGCTCGTCCCTTTCATCACCGGGTCAATGAAGGTCTCATTCAGTGCAACGATTGCCACAATCCGCATGGTTCGTTCCGGCCCAAGCAGCTGCGGACTAATGCGGCAGGCGATGCCGTCTGCTTCAAGTGCCATAGCGAAAAGCTAGGTCCCTACGAATACCAACGACTCCTCTTCGCCTAACTCACTCATTAGCCTTAACAGTACCCCACAACTCTTCCCTGTTTGACGCAATTCGGTTTCCGCAAGGAGTTGCGTTGTACCTGCATCACAATTCTCACCACCGAATCACTTCAGCTTTGCAAACTCCGCTTTGGCAGCGATGAAGATGGGGATGTCAGGGTCGGCGTCTTTCCAGAGCGTGAGGAAATCCTGATAGGCTGCCTTGGCTTTGGCGGTGTCGCCTTGGATGACATGGGCTCTGCCGATTTGGAGGTGCGCGAGTGCCGCTGTCGCACAATTCCACAACAGCCCGCGATGGTCGAGAATTTTTTGGAATTCAGCAGCGGCGGCTGTGCCCTGATTCTCGCTCAGGTAAACCTCACCACGGACGTACACGGGATACAAACAGGAGTTGGGCGCGCTAGAACTTAGCATACCCAGCTCATAGGGTCTGGCTGCCTGAAGAAGCTCGATGCTCCGGGGAGCATTTTTGCGGCCCGTTTCTACCTGCGCTCGGACAGTAGGAAGCCAAACCGATTGCACGACGGTATCCTGCGGGAAGCGTTTGGCCAGGTCATCCGCAAGTAACTGAACATGCGCCGTATCGCCCGCCAAGGCATAGGCCAGCGCCGCCTGCGCCTCTGCATCGCGGCTCCCGGGCGGCCAACGGAACAAATACAAAAGAGCAGCCATACGAGGCTGCCTTTCGCAATCTCTCCTTGGTTGATTCTTGCTACTTTGCCGCAGCGGTTGCAGCGAGTGTGTATTCCCCGGTGCAGCTGTGCTCCG
>Ga0210394_10001074_pt1 | contig 46859 bp, 48 predicted proteins | sample IncBWC12MmetaG_FD_160121 | JGI IMG/M metagenome (GOLD analysis project Ga0210394, IMG submission 160121) | Forest soil microbial communities from Barre Woods Harvard Forest LTER site, Petersham, Massachusetts, United States - Inc-BW-C-12-M | ecosystem: Environmental > Terrestrial > Soil >...
CTCTTAGCAACTGCCCGTTCTGAAGTGTCCATCTATTCCCCAAGTGGACACTCGAGTAGATGTCCACTTCGGGCCATCTTCCACATCAACACACACTTCGTCCAGATGTATTGACCAGACGCTTACGGTGAAACTGATTGCTGCTCCCTTGAACTGGAAAGAACCGATGACGATGACTGCGGAAGCCAATAAATTCCTCACAGATTTTTGGAGCAACCAGCCGCAGGAGGTCCGTCAAAAAGTTCGTTTGTGGAAGAACCTGTTACTCGATATCTACATGCGCGCTTTCAGTCGCGGAGACCACATCTCCACACTTGAGGACGCTGAACTTTGCGCCGAGCACTTTGAACGCGACACGGTCATCCGCAAGGTCCACTTCCGTGGCGAAATCTCGAACAAGGTCGGCTTGTACGTCGAACGGCTGAAGGCACAAACCCAGGTCATGCGGGACCAATTGAACAAGGGTCTCCCTGTGGGTATGGTGGCGGTGTCTAAGCGCGATTTGCAGACCAAAACCCACGCCTTCGACGACAACGAACTTGATTTCTTCGACCGCGCCCTCAATGTGTTCGGTAAGGCTCACCTTTGGATGGTAAACGTCAAAGCGGCGAATGGGCAGACTTACACGAAGTTCATCCCGATGGCCCACGAAACTGAGGTCTGGGACTTATCGGCGGGAGTCGCAGAGTTTAAGGGCTAGCGAAGCGAAAAGCTAAAGGGTGACAGGCTTTGTCGTTTTGGGATGCGCGGGGTCGGCGGCAGTCACGGAGTGGGCGCGGACGCTGCCGCCGTAACGCGTCTCGGGGGCAATTTCATCTGCTACCTCGATTTTTTCAATTCGAGCTAAGAAACACGCAAAATCGACCTCACTTTTGAAAAAAGTGGGTAGCAGATGAATCAACTGATAGGAATAGGGTTAACCCCTAAAATTTTCATCTGCTCCCCCACTCACACACTACACACATATGAAAACAGAGTGACACCCTAGTAGCACATGGATTGTGGCAGTGAACTGGTTCGTGGAATCAGGAGACAGATTATAGGTTTGCGCGCCTCGGAAGTTCGACTTAGCCAGGCAGCGGCCTCATGCAAACGATGTTAAAACGTCAACGGCGACAATTCTCCAGTCGTTTTACAATAAATCGTTTATTTTTGACATCTTTCTACACCTTCTCGTTATTACATATTGATTGAAATATCGCTTTGCTTATTCTTCGTTTCAACGTGCCTTCTAAATGCCCGGCAAACGAGCGGAGGCGGGCTAGGACAGGCGATATCTTAGGAGACCGGGACACCGGGCTACCCCCCGCTAGAATCGCCTTGGAGCCGTCCTTGAGGTTCAGTGCCGACGAGGGGCGAGAGGAGGCAGTCTCACGTGAGGACTTCGGACAGGGATTCCAACAGGAGAATTGTAAGGTCAAAAAGGTCTTCCAGCCCAGGGCCGGAGTAATTGGGGCGCTGTTCCCGATAGGTCAGTACGCTTTTCACGACGGTGCCTTTGCCTTGAATACGTGGGTCGATGCCAGAACGTTTCAGACTCCCGGCAGACGACCTTCGACACTGGAAAAGGTGACAGAATTACCAGTTTTCGCCCTCGGCGAAGGGTAGGCTAAATCCCGTGTTTCCGTCGAGCCGATTCAGGGAAAGGTGACAGAATTGGCAAGACTGTCGCCTACTTTGGCTGTGGTTCGTTTGGATACAGAAGGACCATCAAGAGAAGAAATACTGCTCCGGTTACGACCGCCATCCACCACGGTCTAAACACAATCGGAAAGAGAACAAAGAAAGCTCCAAAGAGTATCCAACGCCATGTGGGTACTTGGTAGCGAGCGCTCATTGACCAGATTGTATCGCAGAGGTTACAACCATGAGTACTTCGAGAAGGTCTCCTTACGAGCGCGGTCGGCAACTTCGTCGGTGACGGAGCCGTAGAACTGTAGAGCCATCCTTGCCGATTGGTGACCGAGAGCTTGAGCAATTGTCTGAGGATTCATGCCAGCCGCTGACATTGTAAAGCCTAGACCATGACGCATGGCGTGGGGGTGCTGCTTGGCAACGTCGAGTCCAGCAGCTTGCGCGGTCTCGCTGAACCATCTGTGAAAGTATCCTCGACTCAGCGGTTTCTCGCTGTTCCACTGCGACGGAAAGACGTAATCGGACGGCTTGCCGTTGCGTTCCTTGATATACGCCTTCAACGTGCGTTGCAAAGCTTTGGAAATTGCAGGGTCGTGGGTCTTGCCGTTCTTGGCTCGTTCCAGGTGAATTTGAGCGTTCTGAAGGTCGATGTCTTCAATCTTTAGGTTCAGCAATTCCGAAACGCGAAGGCCGAAGGAAAATCCGACCAAGAGCATGCACTCGTTTCGCTTAGCGTAACGGTCGCACTTGCACGCCTTAATCGTCGCTTGTAGTTCTTCTGGCGTGATGCCTTGGATGTCGCCCTTCTTCCAGCGGCGACCGCGTTCGATTGGTTTGACTCTTGGACTCATGGGGCTGGATTCTCCTCAGATGACACATTGGCATAGATGTCATCTTTAGGCAATAGTACGCGAGTACCGATTTTTTGCAAGGATTCGCGCAAGCAATCAGGAGCCGCGCCACGCAAGCCAAAATCGCCACTCGGAAATGTCTCCCCTCCCAAATGCATGGGTCTTTTAGAAGATATTTCGTGGGAGAGTTTTTAAAAATATTTGGGACCCATTTTTCAAATCTGGTTTTGACCCGGTCGTATCCGCCCCGTCCACCCCTTCGCTGTCCCAAGGCTCGACGTGGCACCGTCGCAAGTTTTTTCAAAATACGACACGGTTTTACGACAAGGAGAGACATGAACAACAGCGAAGAAACAAAAGAAGCGTCCACGCCATTGTTGGACGAAGCGACTACGGCGCGGCTCAAAGCGCCAATCTTGCAATCGGAAGAACGTGCGCGCGAAGCGGTAGAGCGTCGTGAACAAAAATCCACGGATGCGAAGCAACTGAAAGATGCTCTGCGGCTGGAGGAGCTACGCGCAATTCCCAAACTCCGTAGGACGGTCGAAGAGCAGCGTGAATTCTCCCGGCTCGACCAGCGTCAGCGACGGGTGAAAGAACGGTCGGGTCTCACGAAAGGCGTCCTGTCACAAATAGAAACAGCGGAGGATTTCTATGCGCTAAATCGGGCAACCGTGTCCACTCGAAAAATATCGGAGTGGAAACTTTTGCACGAACAAGTTTCAGACCAACTTTCTTACATGGAGCACGGGAACAAAATCAATGGAGTCGAAATCCCCGAAACCGACCCTGATTGGATTAGCCCAGAAGACGGTGAAGAGTGCCTAGACGACTTTGTAAAGGTGCACGGTGTTGTACGCCTCGGCTACATCTATAAGAGCGATTCTTTGAGGGGCGGCGATTGGAGTACTCAGTATTGGAAAAACTCCGAAATCCTCTTGGCGCTAACTCAAGAGAATGAACCCACCAAAATTTACACTTTGTGCGGCCTGCTGACAGGTGTACCAGATTGGAAATACGAAGAGTGGAAAAGAGCGCACGGAAAGAAACCGTTAGTGGACATCGGCAAGTGGGTGGACGGCACCAGAGTGAGGTATCGATGAAAAATCCAAAAACACTTCAGCCGTTACCGCCGACGTACAAAGACGGAAGACCGTGGAGTATCGCAACACTACGAAGTTTAAGTTCCGAAGCAATGAGAAAAATCTTACGACTTTACGGCGCGGAACAAATCAACGCTGCACTTAGGCGCATCACTGAAAGGCCTTGAATTGCATCTGAAATGATGGTGAAGGCATGCAGTAGAAGATGCCTCTTTGGTTTTCGGCAATCTTGTTGCCATCCACTTCTTGAAACGAAATCCCGAGGATTCGGTTTTTCTTTAGTTTCTGCCCGTTGGTCTTGGTCGTTTCCGGTTCGTAAAAGACGGTAATCACTGCACCCTTCTTAACTATGGTTGTTCTAGTGGACGGCAAATTGCATCGAGCAGCGACATATCCCTCAAACGTGTCCGTCTTACTACCGTGCGTATATGTCAGTGTGATTGCGTCATTGTTGATTTGCGTGACAGTCCCAGTGAACGTTGCTCCGTGGTATGCCTCGGGATAGTAGTTGTTCGGAGCCGTCCCATACTGAGCCGACACCACACCGGGGCACGCCAACGCTACAAGCCCACAGCAAAGAAACGTGAACAACAGACGATGCAGTAAGTGACGCATTTATTGTCCTCCCTCGGTCGCTCTGTTGGTTGAGAACAATGTCCTATATTCCCGTGAGTCGTGTCACTAGGACTTCGGATGGGTAGTTAACAGGTCGTCAGGAGATGGCACGACCACGCTGTTTCCAATCCCGCACCTTATTCGAAGAGATTCGGAGGCAACACCCAACGTCATCACCGAGGTTAATAATTTTATTTTATGAAAGTCGCGCCGAAAGTTCGACTATTCCAAAAAAGAGGAAAATGAAATGAAAACAGCAAGCAGCAAAATAAAACAAGGTCCAGGCGACCCCGAATGGGAAACGTGGACCACGGAGCGCGTTCGTAATCTTGTAGACGAACACTTTCCGACGCTAAGCACGCAACAAGCGTTCCTGATTCAGGTACGGGACGAAATCTTCCGAACGGGCAGACTCGACCGCGAAGAGCACTGCATTTCCGTCATAAAGCGGATGAACCTTCCGATGAAGCCAGAGTTACGGAACGCACTCGATGTGGGGTGGCAATCCAGTCCGTACCAGCCATGCGACGCCTACGAGAAGCAAATCTTGGACGAAGCTTTGGGTTCGGGTTTGTGCGACATCACTTCTATTCAAACGCTCAAAGGCATTCTGATGCGCTTGGGCGAGCAATACGGATGGGCGCTAAATTCGGAAGGCGTTCGCCAAATGCAAGAGCGACAAGCCGCCGAACGGCGCAAACGCTTGATTCAAACGATTGCGGCGGGACGCAGCACATATCCGCTATTCGTTAAGGCTCACGGGCAAGTACGGTATTTCGAAGTGGCCTTGCTCGAAAATGAGACCGACGAGACCTTGGAATCCCTCGCCTTAACTGTGCCACAACTACGCTCTCAAATCGCAGGTCGCAACAGCGTGAAGAGGGCGCAGCCACAAGTTGAAGAAGGTATTTCGCTCACCGCACCTGCCCAAAAGCACGCCGTGCAAGTTGTAGATGACGAATTCTTGGCTCATCCGCAACACCCCGAGCGTGAATACACAGCGAGCGAAATCAAGAGACTATCTTCCGAAGCGTATCGACGTTTGGTATTTAGCGGAAGCCAATCCCGTGGTGCCGCACGTCGGGCAGCCATCACGAGAATTCTATCTGGTAGGAACTTCGGCGAGTAACTCGCCCTAGGAAGAAAAAGGAGATACGAAGGTGGACACGAATCAAGCATTTAGTAAGTTGTGGTACGACTTTGAGAAGTCAGGCTTGAAGCCTGCGAACTTATTATTCACGGAAAACAATGCGCTGGTCATCGCTGGGGGCGTCAACAATTTCGTGTGTGATTTTAGGCGCATGCCACAACCTCACGAGTTGAAAAGCATCATTGACTACTGCGGCGACATCGAGCAGGGCGGAGCGTTGCAATATCACCACGGCCCGCAAGTGCAGCAAGCGGCTCCCGCACCATTGCCCAATCCCGCTGAGCGTCTCCCATTCGGCGAGATTAGAGAATTGTCGTTTTTGAAAACCGTGGAAGACGTTAAAAAGTTTCAATCCCGCGTTGAAAAAGACGGCTCTTCTTATATGTCTGGTTTCCGACGCCTCAGACCGAACTCTACGAAAGACTACGAAGAACTTAACGCGCGAATTGCTTATATCATCGAGCACAAACTACACGCTCCGAAGGTTGAAGCGGCACCACAGCCCGTGCTAACGCCTGGGCAAACACTTATCGCCGAGGCACACGCTCTTGTGGATGCAATGAACCTTGGCGACGTGGGGATGACGGGAAGTTCGGCGGGGCGTCATACGCTGCTCGCAAGAAAACAGGAACGCTTGCATGGCGAAATTAATCAGGCGAGGCGAGACGGCGTGAATTCTCAGGTCATCTTGCAACGCACGAAAGACGATATCAAAAACTTCGGTTCAAGCAGCATCCGCTAAGAGCGAACGTCATGCAAAACACATTCGACAAAGCCGTAGAGATGTTTCGCCGTGGACGTTCCCTTTTTGATGTGGCTCAAGAATTAGGAGCCTCGGACGTAATCGACGACGCTGAGCAGTTCGTGGTTGAGGAAATACAGAAAGCAGCGAACACCGCAGTTGCAATGCTTAAAGAAGGAGCGAGGCAAAGCGAGGTAATTAAAGCCTTGCAAGAACTGGGATTGCGTCTGTATGACGCCGACGAAATAACGCTCCACGCGATGGCTGCCGTTCGGCGGGAGAAAGCCAACGTCGCCGACACGAAGTAAAACACAACAGTACCAATCAAAACGCTAGAGGCGGACAGAAGAACTGTTCGCCTTTTATTTGTGCCTGCAAGACAGGCGAAGGAAAATCATGGTGAAAATCGATATAAGCAGTTTGAGTACGGAACATTTCGACCACGACCGAACGTGGGAAACAATGTGGAAGGCGGAAGCCTTTTTCAACAGCGAGGATTTCCGTGAGAATTACCTGAACTCGCTAGCGTTTCACGAAAGTGGGCACGCCGCAGTTGCAATTTTGATGGGCGTCACAGCCTTTAGGTTCGAGCCGCCGAGCGTTTGTTGGGATAATGAGAGAAACGCTCCGACGATACGCTGGGCACAGGTTAACCTTTCCACGAGCTCGGCACCGACAGAGTTGGTACCTCGTCTCAAAATATGGTTTGCGGGTATGGCGGCGCAACGAAAACTTGCGCCCAATCCTGCCTTCGATGCGTTAAAGTCCCCAACGCTGTTGGAAACCGCGCTAGCCAAATCCGACTATCTGAATCACGGTGGCGAAGAGAAGAACTTTGAAGTGGACAAGGCTACGGCCGAGTCGGAACTCTCGGAGTTGTTGGAAATCCCTGGCTTTTGTGAAGGGATAGAGATGCTCGCCGACGATTTCAAAAGCCAGATTTTTCCACTGCCTGAGGTGCCCTCGTGCCAATCGTAAAAATATCGCCGACGGTCACCGACGGACAAGAGGTTGACTCTCGTTTTTACCTTGTACTCAACGAAGAGGCAGGAATCTGGGCGGAAGCAAAGTGCTTTGAAATGGAAGTGTTCCCACGGCGAGAACGGCAGCTTCACGCGCCTTTTTCACATTTGCGACAACTTCGACGGGCAGGCGTGGCATAGGGGTTATTCTGTTATTTATAGTCAAACTGGTGACCTTCTGTAACAGATCGTGCAATTCGAAGACACCGGGAGCTCGAAATGCGAGACCTTAACGTTCTAGTACCTACTGGACAGGCGGACGATTGACGCAATTTCTAAAGCAGTGCTACAGTCGGCACGATAAAGATGCAAGCTGAAACGGTCAACAGACTAAATGCATCTGATCTAATGGAGCGATCTCATGGTGACTACCTTAAGCAAACTAGTGGACATGATCGAGCGCGGGTCGATCCCTGCGTGGCTTCGTGAATCGATTTTCGAGAAGAAAGAGGAGATCACAAAGGCACTCCAAGCTGGGAATCCATACACCCTCAATGGACCGAATGGCGAAGAGATCGAAATTCGTGCGGAGAAACGCGTTGCGGCTGCGTAGTGTTATCATATCACCGTGCTGGCCGTAGTATGTTCTGTTCTTCTGACCCTCTATCTGATCGTACCTGAAGCAATTTTCAGGACGATTTTCAGTTATTTCATTCCTGAGAAGCATTTTGTTTTGACTCGTACGGAGAAAGCATACCGGGCTGTTCTCGTTACAATACTCCCTCTTGGATTGGCATTGTTGGCGTCCTGGTATGCACCCGTAACCCAACACTTCCCGTTCCCCGTCGAGAAGAACACAGTTCAGGATAGGCGGGGTGACTACACTTTGGTGCTCAACGCCCTGTACAGTGAGCACGAATTTGAAAAATCGCCCCCTGAATTTTGGCATGCTGCTACACGCTGCATTAGGCGACAGGCGCGGCTCATCGTTTGGTATCTCCTGCTCGTGGGCCTAGAAGCATGGGGAGCTGGATTCCTCGTCCTGAAATACGCAAAATATAAGAAAAAGAGTCTCTATAAGTGGTTCTCAAACAATGTTCTCTTTCCATTTATTTCCGAATGGTACCCTTTGCTCACTCCGCAAATACATTTGCTGCCCGGCACACGAGTTCAGGCTGATCTCCTGTGCACGAACGACACTTTGTATCAGGGGTTCGTTGCAGAACATTTCGTTCAGGACGGAAAACTTACAGGCATAATTTTGGATGAGCCTAAGCGGTTCGAACGGAAGTTATATTTGAAGGAGAGAGAAGGGGGAAAGAGTCCTGACAAGAAACTGTTTTGGATTCCCATCCCCAGCGAGCATATGTACTTTTTCTCCGACAAGATCGTGAACATAAATCTGACCTATATTTCAGCTACGGGCACGCCCGCCGATGCGGAAGCCGTAAGAGTCTTCGTTTCAGAAGTTCTAGGCCGCTCTATAGGCGATGACGGTAAGATCACAATTTCTCTGAAGCCTGAGAAGCCGCCTAACAGGCCCGGATCGTGAGGCGGAGCGTTGTTGAATTTTCCACAGTTTTCGGTCACGACTATTCTGTCTGTGTGTAGTATTGTGGAAAAAGGCTGGCATTCGGACTGGTCGTCATTTCGTATGGACAATCGGCCTGACGACGATGAACAGCTTCGCAAACTATCGAATCAAGGTGTGTGCCCGAATTGCGGAGGGACAATCGCACCGGGCAGCCGTCACCCGCATGGTGCTGGTGTATTTTGTAGCCTCAGGTGCGTAGGCGAATACAAGGGTGCCGAACTACTAGAACGACATCACCGAATTCTGGTTGCATTTGAACGTCATCGGAGATCGTAGGCTAATGGGCAATTCGCCACTATTCCCAGAAATGTTCGACCCCGAGGGCAAGGACGGTATCTTGCCTTGGCAGGAGATAAGGCGCCTTGTCGAAACTGGTCGAGTCGGCCCTAGAGTACCGGACTCGCAGATTCAACCCGCCAGCGTCGACCTGCGCCTCGGTGCCGTAGCCTACAGGGTGCAAGCTAGTTTCTTGCGCGGTAATTCCACGACGCTGCTCACGAAGGTCAATGAACTCCTCGATAGCACCATCGATCTTTCGGTTCCTAGCCCTCAATTGCTTGAACCGGGAGTCGTGTACATAATCCCGTTGCAGGAAAATTTAAGGTTGCCCGAAAATATCCAAGGAATCGCAAATCCGAAGAGCACAACTGGCCGACTTGATATTTTTGTCCGTTTGATTACTGAATGCGGGGATCAGTTTGATCGTGTTCCGGCAGGCTACTCGGGCCAGTTATTCATAGAAGTTTCATCTCGCACATTTCCAGTGCGCGTTAGGCAGGGCATGCGGCTCAATCAGTTGCGCTTCATTCGTGGCGATTCACTGGAACCAATTCGAAACGGTGCGCTAAGGAAGCTAGCTAAGAACTATCCACTCATCCACGAATCTGCATCTCACTTCACGCCAGACGACACCATTGGTGACGGCGTTGAAATTAGAGTCGATTTGGAGGGGTCGAACGAATCAAGCGTGGTCGCATACGAGGCAAAGAGTGCGCCTCGGGCAATTGAACTCGACAAGATCGATTATTACGACCCGGCTGACTACTGGGTACGCATCCCTCGTCCGAACAAACGGCGGATTATCCTAACGAAGGGCAGCTTTTACTTGTTGGCTTCGAAGGCCAAAGTCAGTGTGCCGCTCACACACGCTGCGGAGATGCTTGCACATGACCCGAGCATGGGGGAGTTCAGGGTTCACTATGCAGGCTTCTTTGATCCCGGATTCGGGTATGGGAACAAGGGCGAAATAGGCGGAACGAAGGCGGTCCTTGAGGTCCGCGCCTATGAAGTACCTATCGTGTTAGAGGACAACGATGTGGTCGGACGACTTCACTACTATCCGATGGCAGCCGTTCCTGAGAGGTATTATGGCATATCAATTGGTTCATCCTATCAGGAGCAAGGTCTTGCATTGAGCAAACAATTCAAGCGCGACGACCGTCAGCCCAACTCGCCGTGCGAACCCCAGACTGTGGCTATTGCAAGGTAGAATCGCGCAGCGCCGCGAAAAAGCGAGCGAGTTTTCCGTCTTCTCAGACAGAATCAATTTACCGTTCGCAACAAGCGTAGCCCACCCAGACTGCCATCTCTGAGATATGCTTCCATGAGTTCGGATTCTTTGACTCGCATGATCTTCGCTAAATCCTCTGAATCATGCCCCAATCGCTCACGGTGATAATCTAAGAGGGCTTTTAGAAGCGTTGGTGCTTCCGGGGGAATCTCCACAGGTTCATGCTTTCTATACCCGTGCATTCCCATTTGTGTCCAGAGATATTGTTTTGCGCGTGGCGTGACGGTACCCAAATCGCTGGCCCGTCGCAGCAACGCGCTCATAGCCACTCGCCAGTACGGTTTCAGGCTCGCGAGTTTTGGGAGCGTTATGCTATGTAGTTGCGGCTTGATCTGGCTGGCAGGCATCAGAAATTCCGCAGTGAACTGATCGGCTTCTCTCTCCATGTTTTCAGTCGGGAATCTGTGCATCACGATATGTCCGACCTCATGCATGAGAGTCCACCGCATGCGGTCAGTTGGTATCCGGTCGTTTATCAGAAAAACTGGCGGCAATCCCGGTAGCCATTGGCTCAAAGCATCGATCTTGTCCGTACCGAAATCACTTCGCAAGATAATGCCGCCAGCATTCTCGATGACCTGTATTACATTTTGAACAGGTCCGGGCGGTAGTTTCCAAAGCGAGCGCAGCGCTTGAGCAACTTTGCTCGCATCCCCCATGTGCTCATCAATGTCCAAATTCTCAAACTCATATTCGTTCTTGATCTTCACGGCAGAAAGTAACTGTTTGATCTGGATTCTCCGCACGTTTACAAGGGCGAGCAATTGACGCAATTTCCCTTCTCTCGCACTTTCTCTCTTGCGATGGTAGTAGAGGCATCCGGAGCCAAAATCACGCTTCGATTCGCTGAGATAAAAGAATTCCACTGGGAAATGCAGGTGCGAAGCGAGTCTCCGCACGTGCTGTTCACCGGGTATCTTAATACCCGTTTCGTATTTTGAGATTTCAGCCTGAGACATACTTACCTCTTCTGCAAGTCCTGTTTGACTGTACCCACGGCACTCTCTTGCGAGAATGAGCATCTCACGGTTAAAATCTGGCAACGGCTACGCCCCCTTTCGTTTGTGTTTCTTCTTCTCTTTCTCCGATTCGGGAACTGCTTCTGGCTTGGATTCAAATCGGTGCTTCGGTGGCTCCGGGGTTGGAGCCAGAGGCATTTCCATAACTGGCGCACTCGCCTCTCGCATCAATTCAATAGTCCAGAGAACGCGCTTATCAAACTCGCATACCACCAATTTCCGAACGAGTTGGTGCTGCAAATCATCGAGCACATAGCCAGCTTGCAACATGGTCCCCTTTTCCATGCCAGGAATTTCTATTTGCATCTGAAAAAGGGACTGTTGGTGCGTGCTGATACTGCTACATCTGCCGTTCTTCTTGATCTTCTTGAACCGTACAACTATATCGTCGCCGATGTACAAGAAGAAGCTGTTTCTATAGGGCTTAAAATTGACACCTGCGAGAGCGTGGAAGACCTCCGCAGCCTTGTAGACGATCTCGTCAAAAATTATCGTGGCCCGAGATCGAGGGCGCAGAATATGGTGCTTGTGCTTATAGTCTTGATTGTATGCATCCCAGCCGTGCTGGATGCATTGATCGAGAAGCATTTTGTACGGGTTGATTCGGCCCTCAGCCTCTTTCAAGGTGAGGATGTGTTTGGGGGGCGTTGGTGGTTGCTGCGGATTACCGTTAGAGTTACCCATGCCCGCGCATTCTAGATGGTCTTGTAAAAAGACGCAATAATTATTCCAATTTCTATTTCGACAGTCCGGCACGATGTTCCCAAACCATCTGCGCTTGTAATAAGTGGCTTATCTTCAAAGGTTTATGTGGCTCGGTGTCGCGTTCCTTTTGGCGACTTCTTAGGCAGATTCTTTAGCGCAGAAGCGGCTGTGCCGTCGTAAACGTCGATGTAATTCTGCTCCGTGACTCGTTGCGATTGAGAAAGAACGAGGCGTGTTCAAAGGTCAGTCATCTTCGGCGACTTTATTCTTGAGGTGAATGGCCGCTTCCCAGCATTCATGACAACAATAGTTATCGGAGCCATGCTCAAGCGGAAGACCGAAAACAGGGCCATTCTCGATTGGTCCCAGTCGTCTAGCCGGAGCCTGATTACAAAACTCGCAGATTTTGTTTGTTTTGTTTGTTTTCATGGTTCGTACCCCCCGGAGACCATCAAGCAATCAGTAAAGTCGGTGAACAGCGATTCGGAGCATAGAGTTTGCGGCTGCAATTCTAGGACCTCGGATTTGTCGTGAGCAGCTTGACGCTGAGCGTACCGCTGGCTGGGCATTCAGGATATCACTGGGCATGGAGGGTGCAACTTTGAAATCGGCTTGACAGCAGTCCAAGTTTGGCAGCCTAGAAACGGTCAATTCCTGTGACCAATTTGGGGCTAATTCCGCTCAATTTGCGCCAACGAGCACAACGAGCACCAAAGTTGCCATTGAGCTAAGTCACTTCCCGCGAGGTCGCTATTTCGCCTTCTTGATTTTTCGCGGCAGACTCTGCAACGCGGCGGCCTTTGTTTCTTCCTCAACCTCAACCTAGTGTTTCAAAGTCACTTCCGACCCGGAGCCGTGACGGAGAATCTTGGCAACGGCCCGTGTGCCACGTAGGAGGTGGTTGATGCTGAAAGCCGAAATCCAACCGGGGATTGATTATGCTTTGCGCGAAAAGCGCCTCGTTGGCGCTCCGTTTCAGCGTGTACGGATCATTGAGCACATTCGCAAAAACAAATGGAAGGCGAAGTGGATCGAGCCGAATCCTGGCCTCGTGGACTACATCGAATCTGGTCAGCTGATAGACCTCGACGGCAGAAGTTCTGTAAGTATTACCCGATTCTCCGATCCTAACCCTCTGTGCGGTATGTGAGTAATCGAGGAGTATGGCAGTGCGGCACAGTTGTGTACCCACATTGAGGCGTGGGACACACCTGTTGAGAGGCGGCTCTGCCAGTCCTGAGCGTGGCCGCCAAACAATGAGAGAACCTCAGAATCAAGGAGTTCGCGGTTGCCTAGCCTCCGGAGCCGGCACGTTTCCGTCTTGCCTTGCTGAACCAAAACCGATTGCGGCACTCGACAGCAGCTTGTGAATGAGATCTTGGATCGTGCCCTCATCACTGTGGCCAACAAGCGTAATGAGAAGATTTAATTGACTCCACTCTCGAACAACTCTCCGAATCCATTCGAGCGCTACCGGTACGCCGATGCCGTCAGTCGCGAGAATCGCCATGCGTAACGTCTGTCCCTTTACAACATCGGTCAGTAGACTCGCAATTGCGATTATGCCCATTACACAAACGCCGCCAAACAAAACTGAATATAGACGACTATTCAACCGTTTCTGTTCTCGAAGGTCTTGGAGCAGACCTTCCTTGACCGGTTCGGATGACAATAACGTCGCTGATCGAACGTGTTTTTTCAGAATCGCTTCGATTGTCATTTTCATTGCCTCCAATTCTCTCATTCAGCTTCTTCCAAGCTTAATCGGGTAGGAGCATAATCGCCGCCGTACTGTGCCATGATGCGTAGCGTTGCCTCAACTTTCAGGATCTGCGGAAGAGGGTGCACCACGGAAGGCCAATGCAAGTGCCTCACCCTGTTCCCTCGTCGAAGATCGATAAATGTCGCGAACGCCTCCGAATTGCATAGTTCTAAATCTAGGCTCCCGGAGAATCCGCAGTACAACGCGCGTTCCATTGCACCCAGAGAATACAGGCCGTCGAACAACTCAACGCGGTTTCCAGGAACTATTAATCCACGCATCGCTTCGTCTATAAAGTCGCGGCACAAGGTCTGTCCGATAGCACGTGTTCTGTGGCCGGTTTCGGCAATGATCTTCGGCAAAGCATCTAGTATGGTCAGATTCTCGATTGCTCGGTTTAGGTCGTCGACAAGCCCGTCGGCATCCACGGAACTAGGTCGAATCCCTCGCAATTGAGGATATTGACGAAGGCGTTCGATGATGGTGTCAGTCTCTCTTAAAAGGTCATCCTTCCTGAACATGGCGCCTCGCCAGTGGCCAAACAGAATGACTGATCGAAAGTAGGCAGTCGCATCTTTAAAGTCGTTAAGTGTGGCCCCCTGATAAACGCGCACGTTTAATTGATCTGCCGTGCTGATCAGCTTGCACGCAGCCGTCCCTACTGGAGCATAGTCAGAGTTCCAAACAGCGTCGGGAATCCTGCCGCGCAAGAGTCCTCTGACATAATCGGACTTGGAGGCCGAAACTACCTGTTCGTCGAATTCGGCTCTGGTTACTGGAATGCCGAACAAAACTGCACAAGATTCAAGTCGATTCACTACGATCGGCAGCGCCCTCCGATGCAATCATTTGCCCTCCTGGAGTCGGCAACGCGAATTCTGGCTTTGTTTTTTCGATAGTAGAACTCTAAGTCGGTAGGTGCTAACTGTCTTTTTATCGCCGCGCGGAGATCGGCTACACCGTCGGCCCACGGAACAGGTTTTAGGGGCTGCGAGCTAAGCCAGCGACTCACAACGGCTTTCAATCTCCCCAAGATACCGGGCCGCCCTGCAGATTCCACTTCGACTCGAATGCCGAGCCAACCTGAGTCGATGCCCGGCTTCGTGCCGAAACGGACAATCAGGGCGTCTGAAGATGGAGGTAGCTTCGCATCTTCACCGAAGATCTCGGTCCATCTCGTCTCAGTTGTTTCCTCAACAGTCGAAGCATGCCAAGCGATGGGGTCTTTCAGTGAAGCTACCGAACCGGGCTCTTCGGAAATCCTTAGAACCTCGGGTTCCCCTGCTCGCTCGATCGTGACGGTCGTTGTTCTGCCTCCGTTCTCGGAACCCTTCAACAAACCCGCAAGTCCGCCGAGGGCCCTATCGAAGACACCTTCGTGAGGCCCATCCGTGATGAGCGCAGTACTCCTAGCTATGTTCTCAACAGTGGACTCCGAGAAGTTTTCAAACCGAACCACGCGAACAGGCGGAGGCGATGTTAGCGCGTCTATGACGCCGCTCTTTCCGAGAATTGTTTGGTGCCCAGGGGGAGGTGCATTGCGGACGTAATAGACTAGCCCATCTTCCCCCTGCACCACGAGGGCCTCGCACTGGCATACCTTGGCGCGTTCTTGGATGGCCAATGGCGTTGCGGCATCACCTTCTGCCCTTTTCGCAGACGCCCGCATCACATCCAGCAGATTCTCTTGGCGTTGCACCGCTAGGGTTGCCACTTCTGGACGAGGCGGGGCCAACTCCAGGGTGGAAGGAGATGTCTTTTTGATTGGCCCTTTCACCAGGTTTTCGGGAATCGTCGGCGCAACGACCCTCTTTTGCGGTATCAGATCAATGTTGTGCCCTCCGACGGCTTCCACATCCACACTATTTTTTGAAAGGACCACTGACGGGGTCCGAATAAAGCCGGGTGTTTGAATCGAAGCTGTACGTTCCAAAACTTCGCGTAATACATCGTCGAGATCCGCAGTTCCGCTGCTTAACGACAGCGCCTCCCCGAGCTGGCTTGCCTGGGAGTAGGTTTGAGCCAGTGAGATCAAGTCAGCTAACTTGTTTGCCATGGATTTCTCGCTTGCCGCGTAATCTTTCGCAGTGCCCTCCACGCGTTTCGTATACGTGAGGTAAGCCGAAAATACCTCGTCCGCTGTTTCGTTATCGCTACCATTATGTCGCCACTCGCACCCCTCCCTTCCTAACGCGTCCTTCTTGATTTGGCCGCCGACACTAGCACATGTCTCGTAGAACAATGCATCTGCATTTGCAGCTGCTTGTTTAAGGAACGTCTCCATCCATTCAGTATCTGCTAGGGATGTTCGAAATCGCTGAGAAGCCCTTTGTAGATCACGTTCCACTGACTGGGGAGAAGCAATGATGCGCGCTAACCTCGCGGTTGTGAATCCGGTAGTTTCCATGAATTTGGTCAGCCGCAATTGGGTTTCGCGATCAGCTTCGTTTTTTCCTTGAGCTATATCTGCTAACCACGCGGTGGCCCTCTTTTCCAGAACTGCGTTAACTTGTTCGGATCGAGATGACTTCGTGGGCTGAGTCTTGTCAGTAACTAGAAAGCTTTGTACCGCTTGATATAGCAGCACATCCTGTAGAACGCGCACCAAAATTGGATTTCCGTTGGCCGCGAAATACTCGCGAGCTTCTTTGGCACGGGCATCCGCATCCTGATCCATCGACCGCTTGGCAAAAATCGTTGTATCAGCGTCTGCGACCAAATTTCCTGCTCGATAGAGCACAGGAAGTGCGCCTGTACGATCACTTGTGAGGATCTCCCTACCATTTACCGTCGTGACTGTGGCCAGCCCTTCCGTATTCCAGTTGAAAAGCAGGGACGTTGTCTGGAACTTTTCATGAAAATAGTCGCTCGCAGCGATATCGCCGAATGGATACGTGGCAGGTTTTGGATACATGAACCCGTAATACTCGACTTGGCCGTGCTGGGACCATGATTTGAGGACTTGATCAGCTTGATTCAGCAGAGTTCCGAATTCGCTATCATCCAACTGCGGCGAAAGCAATATCGGGGCCCAATCCCACCCTGCGTATTTTCCCGTTTGGATTCGTCCGGCAAAGATCCGCTGACGCTCGTAGCTCTGTGCAAGGTGTTCTGTGGGCGACATCGCGAAGCTAGTGAGGGTCTCAAATCTTAGTGGGGGCAACGTGGAGAGCGGAATCTGCCGCGAACGACCGAATAGTAATAAACTGCCATTTTTCGAGCCTGTGGCTCCGACGATAAAGTCCGTTGCTACTGCAAAACGTCTAAAATCAGCCGCAAGGTCTGGCATTTTCGTTACCCCGCGCGGAGCTATCAAAGCTACTAGTCCGCCACTGTGAAAGACTCCTGTGGGACTCTCCGTATAGAGTTGGCGGCTGGTCTTGTGGATATCGGTCTGCGTAGCAGAAGTCCAAACCCGGGCGGTGTCCGCCAACCAACCCGCAATGTCAGATAGGGGAACTTTGATTTCTTGTATGGGAACAGCCGTATCATTCCCAATCTGGTCCAACCAGAAGCCGTCGGATGTGTGATAGAAAAGCTGATGCAATATCCGCAAGCGATCTACAACTTCCGATGGCGCTTCCCACGATAAAAGCGTTGCGCCGGATAAAACCGTTGTCTTATCCGCCTTGGTGAGCCGTACTCGCATAACAACATCTTCGAGCCATCCGTCCAGTCCAGTCGGCCAGTGGTAGCGACTAACCTCGACGAGATTGTCCTGAAAAAGGGCTTTCAGAACCTGCGTCAGCTGAGCACGGGAAAACACTGGCGGCGGTTCGGATATGATCACAACCGCTTCTGCATCGTTTTGTCGAATCGCAAATGTCTGGTAAGGCCATGTATAAACAGACCGGAACTGCAACCATGGTTCGCATGTCGCGGGCGAGGGGCAGATTGCGTTTGGAGTCTGTGGATCATAGGCCCAAGCTTTGCTTTCGCTGTCGGTATCTGCTGCGTTCGCAAACAATGTCAGGAACAGAGCGGTTGTTATCAACAGGAGCCTCATGAACAGACCTCCACGATGCAATCTACTTGCGCGCCTTGTGGCACGAAGACGACGTGATTGAACACACCTTGGTCTCAGGGGAAATCGGCGAGTGTAAGCCTCCTTGGACATAACCACAGGCGGGTTATCAGCCCTCCGTTCGCCGATTGGTGCGCAAGCCTACAATTGCTATGTTAGTTAGTCAAGCTCTAATTTATTATGCTAAGAGGTATGCTTATCATAGGTGAGGCATCGTCCGAACTTATCGCGTACTTGATAAGCGACAGGAATTAATTTTTCTAAAATCAGCTGTTCCACGAGAGAACGCTTCCTCCTAGCCAGAAAATGTCCCAATTCCAAGTCACGCACGATACTATAACCGTGCGACGCTTTGGACAATTTGTTGGCTATCAGGGCCTGAGAATAACCGAATGGCGGTTCGTGCGGCAGAATTGCCTTAGCTTGGCCACGTAGAATGCTGTCCCGGAAATAGTTGCGATAACTTGACAGTCCCAACTGTCACCAGGAGCGCCACTTACTCAGCTTTCTTTTATAAAGGCATCTGGCTCGATCAGCACGGAGCAGGACCTTCGCGATTTCCTTGCCGAGAACGTTTTCGTCGTCGAGAAAGGCCTGACCCTCAACGGCAAGGAATACGACACAGGATCGATCTTCTGTGCAAAGACAAGGAAGGTTTGCACGTTGTCGTCGAGCTGAAGAAGAGCCGCGTCGGACACGACGTGGTCGGCCAGACTCTGAAGTATGTCGGCTGGGTTCAGAAGAACCTGAATAAGAAGGCGCGAGGCATCATCATCGTCGGCGAGCCCGACGACAAGTTGCACTATGCGACGCTTCCGCTGAAGACCTGGTCAAGGTTAAGTATTACAAGGTCAACTCCGCCGTCTCTGACGAGTATCCTGTGAAATAGGCCGTGTAGCTTCGTCACATCGTGGAATACGGCGTTGTTGTGAGCGATCTTCCTTAAGATATTCCCGAACAAGGATTGGAACAATAGCGTCATCGATAAACTGCTTCAACGCAGGGACAATCTCTCCGCGTTGTTTCTGTACTTGTTTCTCATTCTCTTCGAACACGATAGGACGTGACGGTAACACAGATTCTGTTGACGCAGAAAACTTAAATCTGAAATCTTGAGCTGATGGAGGAACGATGGGCACATCATTTCATAAAATCGAAAGGGCAAAAGAGGAATTAACGCAACTTCATAGGGAGTTTTCCCAATTGGAAAAGCGAATGAGTTCGCTACACGAATCGATGGGGAGGGCAATCAAAGAACTGTTCGGACCAGACCGTCAGGCTTACCCTGCTCTTGAAGAAGAGGTTTTCGCGGCAAGAGTTGCCGAGGCCGTCGTTTCGCGCCTGCCGATTCCGTCGCAGGTCTCCGCTACTCGGAAGCAGTACGTCAGAGAAAAAGAAGCCGCGGCATTTATGGGGACAAGTGTGGCGACCCTACGGCGTTGGCGGATGCTCGGGTCCAACCACGGTCCTGCCTTCACGCGTATCGGAAGGATGGTGATGTATCCGATGGCGGAATTAGAGGATCACATGAAGGCAGGTCTGGTTCTACGTCGAGGTTGATTCCACCGGTGTGGTCTAGTGCGACTCGGTCGGCCCGAGCGGCTCCGAGACGTCGTTCGCCGTGCGCTGAGTCGGGCCTCATGGTGTTCCGCGGATCCTGTGTGTTCGGAGAACCTTGGAGGCCAAGGGTCTCGTCTTGCAAACCTTGCCGCCTGTCACGCTTGCATCCTATTGCCTGAGACTTCGTGCGAGGCCATCAACCAAGGCCTTGATCGCAGCATGATTGTGGGGACACCTGACAACAGGGAAAGCGGATGGATGTCCGAGCCTCTCAATATGGTCTTCCAGCTTGCCTGACTCCGCCAACGGGAACGCCCGAATGTCGTTCATTTTGAATTGACGAACTGAGAGCCATTCGAAGGAAACGCCGAAGCCAAAGGTCCAAGTGGTCGAATACTTGTCGGATGGTTCCCCTCGTCTGCCGTTTGGGCACCGTGCCCTCTCGAAAGCACACGCTGGCACAGTTACGTGATCTCGATCAGCGCGAACGCCTTCTTTTCATCGACCAGGAGACCGAACGAAACGGATTCGCATAACATAAGCAGGTCTGGTTTGCCGGGGTGCATTCCGACATTGGCGGCTCGCAGCCGTATCCGCAATGCGGGCTTTCGCAGATCAGTCTGGAGTGAATGTTTCGGCTTGGAAGAGGCGTTCGCTCGGTGCCAGGTCTCACAAAGGTACTTCACTGTTGAAATAGCAATAGTTCAAGCGATACTCAATATTCTCATTACCGACATGGTGAAGAAATCTAATGACATTTAGGCCTTTTCGGTGTAGGCTTCCGCCCCACATGTGGGTTCCAGGTCTCGACTCCGGATACCCAATCTCCGAAGGACCTCGTCATGAAGAAACAATGCGTATTACTAGTCGCGGCACTTTTTCTATACATGGGGCAGCTTTTCGCTCAGACAAACTCTGACCAGCTTAGGAGTCCTGAATCTAAGATTGCAGCCATCTCCGATTTGGTTGAAAAGCTGCCAAATTCCGAGGCGGAAACTACGCTATTGGCATTCTTCAATGACCCTGATTCTGAAGTTAGAGGAAAAGCGATTTTAAGTCTTCGTGATCAGAGGACTTTGACACCAAAACTATCAGAAGCATTAGTACGACTCTCATCATCCGATAATGCAAACCTAAGGGAATATTCAATCGAAGCGCTTTCTGGTTCAGAGAATTCTGGGCGGTCTATTAGCAACGAAGCCGAGATTAGAACCGTCACTAAAGCGATGGGTGATCCGGATCTGTCCGTGCGTATCGCGAGCATTGCTGGTGCCGCTAAAATTGACCCCGCCATTTATTGTCCTACTACAGAGATTAAGACATTCCTTGAAGACAAGGATATTGAAGTGCGACTTTCAATGTTAGGCGAAGTGGACAAATTCAAGTGTGATTGCTCCACTCTGGTCCCCGCGATCGTCGAGCAAATGAGGAATCCTCGCCCGGATCTTCGGCTTGCATCAGTAACTGCTCTGAAAAACCTAAACGGCGGTGCGGATCCGGCAGAACGTAATCTTGCAGACCTTGCCCTCCACGATCCGGATGCAGAAGTCAGACACATCTCCGTTGTCGCTCTTCAAAATACCAAAGCTCCAAGCAGTGATGACCTCAAGGAATTGAATAATCTCGTTAATGACCCGATCGAGAATGTAAGGAGAGGGTTTGCTTATACTTTGGTCCTTTGGGGAGGTGACGATCAACACGCTTACGATCTTTTGTCCTCTTTGCAGAAGGACAAGAGTGAATCAGTTAGGGTCGCTGTCGCCGAGGCTGTCGGGGACGGTAAGCTCAACGCAAACGCACTCTCTTTGTTAGATGTAAGTTTGCGCGACAGGTCAAGGAGGGTTCAATACTGGGGCGCAAAGTCACTCGAGAAATTAGGTAAACCGTCAAGCGATAACAAAGATGAAGAAAACGATGACTTCGTCGACGACGTGGTTGCTAGTTTTGGTGTTCCACGAACCTCTCCATGGCCGAGTAAACTTGTCAGTTCGTGTTACAACGGCTTGGGAGTGGCGGACTCGCTGTTTCAAGTATCGTTGTTAAATGCGATAGGATACTTCAGAATTCAGGACGCGAGCATAAGAGCTCGGGTATCTCAGATAGTCGCTTCCGAGGGCAACGCTGGCGTTCGTGAAACAGCCGCCGAGATTTTGCCCAAGATTGGACTCGACCCAACATCTCTGAACGCCTTGATTCTGGCTGCGAATGACAAATCAATTTACGTCCGGGGGGAGGCCACGGCTGCGTTCGGCCAGATATCAAGCAGCAGCTGGCCATTCAAAGAGTCCAAAAATACTCGAAGTTCGATAACGCGCATTCAATCGATTCTCGCCTCCAGATTACAAGACGACGATTATTCGGTTCGTCTGGCATCGGCAAAAGCACTGGGCAAGCTCTTTGGTAAGATGACCGAATTTCAGTTTCCGCATTCTGGAATGCTATCCACGGCATTGCTACATGCCACAAAGGATCCGGACGAGGATGTTCGCGAAGCTGCGATAAAGGCTTGGTCAAATACAGAACTATATTCCGAAGCAGATATAAGCGCGTTACTCAATGCGTTGTCTGACCATAATCTTGACGTCGAACAGGCTGCCGCCCAGGGTCTTACACGAATGGCTCCGCACACCATTATCATCAAACAGGCAGTGGGCTTGAAGCCCATTACACTATTCGATCTTACCAATATGGAGGAGGTTGTTTCAAAGGCAAAGGCTGAACTGAAAAGATCAAATCTCCGCTGTAGCACTGTTGACGGCCTCATCCGTGCAGCGAAACAGCCAGCTGCTGCCTCGGTTGGGTTTGAAACGTTCCATTCTTTAATAACAAACACGTCTGCTCTGAGTGACATTATAAAAGCACTTCAGGATGGCAACATTCCCGAAGATCAAGAATTTGTTGATTTGGCAGCAGCAGCTATCGATGTACTTGGTCCGTGCGTAGAAAATGGAAAGTCACTAATTGTCGTTAGATTGGACGATCCCAACCCCAGAGTGAGGGCCCTCGCCATCGAGGAGGTAGGGAGCTTGCCGATAACTACGCCGGAGGCCAGGGAAAAAGTCCTCGAAGCATTATCGGATCCGAACCCGGCGATTCGAGAGCCCGCGATTTCTGCGCTGGTTCAGTTGGTGCAACTCGGTGGACAGGACAAACAACAAGCAGTTTCCGCACTAGTTGCGAGGGCTCAGGACCCGGAATCCAAAGTTCGCGAAGCTAGTGTGGACGCCCTTGCCGAATTGAACTCAATGGATGCCTTGCTACATGCGTTCGACGTTCAACTGCCGGACGTGAAGAAAGCCTTGTTAGACGAGTTGACAAAGAACCAGATTCAGCTATCTGCAGTCCGATCGACTATTTCGATCGCTCTGAACGATTCCGATAGGGGAGTCAGAGAGAGTGCATTGAAATACCTCGATTCCAGAGGGCTAGAGGCGCGCGAATTCGCACAACGGGATGCCACTATGCTATCTGACAACAGTTCGGCGGTGAGGCAGGTTGCTGCCCACTTTTTGTCTTATTTCAAAGCCGATGCGTCCTTTGCCGTCCCAGAGCTAGAGACGCTTTTGGACGATGAGGATTCTGGGGTGCGAGATTCCGCAATTGACGCGCTTGGATGGATTGGTGCCGAAAGTGCAATACCGCAACTTACCCGCTTAGGTATGACTTCAGAGAACGGACCTCACGCGCTAAAAGCGTTAAAGAAATTAGGTCCGTCGTCGGTCAAGGCTTTGGGTTTCGTAAGAGATCACTCGTCCGATGAAGACTTGCAGACGTCAGCCAATCAGTATCTTAGCGAGTTACAACAACAAACATTTCCTACCATTAAAATTATGTTAAAAGATGGTTCCCAGCAGACCGTGAGTTTGAATAATCACCTTGTTGTCGTAGCGATAGCTACTTGGTGCCCGTACTCGGCAAAATTGAAAGACTTTTTATTGCGGGAAGATGTTAAACCATATTTCGGCGATTTCGAGTTTGTATTTTTGCTCGAAGATGAGACGACGACAGTCCACGCCCACTTAACGGAGTTATTCAAGGATGAAGGCTGGAACGCAGATCGTCAGCGCCAGCTCTCGGAACAGGTAGACCGTCGATTAAGAGATGATGGGTTTTTTGATAGTTCATTCGTGGAGGCATTGCCGGGAAGCCACTACCAGGTAGTCTTACTCAAGAAGCTATTCATTGAAGGATTTCCAATGTTGCTATCTCCAACACTCGTGTCTTCGAAAACCACTCAGCCTAATCTTAATAAGGATTCATGGATTTACGTCCGAAACTGGGCTTATTCGGATTGGTTCTCGGATCAAATCCGAATGCCAGATCGTCTAGTTAGTGAACTCGGTTCAATTAGTGGCGAATCCGGAATATAACTATGCCTTTACACAGATTTCGGCGAATTGTTTTGTCCTTCGTTCTAGCGACATCGCTATTGTACGGGCCGTCTTTCTCCGCATATGCGGAGCAAGAACAGCATCAGAGATTTGATCCTGCGGAGTGTCGTCGCCTTCTCGAGGGCATTAGTAGTCCATCTCACAATGTTGGTCGCGACTGGAGAATTCTGGACCTTTCACAAAAGGACGTGAGTAGCTTCCAAAATGCATTAGCGCAGGCTGGCACCAATGACGTGGTCTTAATAGATACCCATCATTTGTCTGATCGCACGTATCGCTCGGCCCTAGAATCTTCTCGTCCACTGTTTACCATCTCCAGCCAGGCTGGATCGCAGGTTCTGGAGAGCGCTCTTCAAGTTTCCGCTGGAACGCCTGAAATTCTGGCTGCTGTTCCGACATCAAGCGATGGCGTGAAAAGCGTATTCGGTGTTACTGGTCCAACAGCCACGGAAACTGTAAAGTATCTCGAGGACACCTCCAAATTATTCCGATTGTTGAAGAATTCTCAGGTACTGAATCGCCCCGAAAACGGGAGACCAATAGCCGAGACCGTTCTGGAGCGAGCAAGGCAAAAAACGTCCAGTTTGTTCATTTTAGTGGCTCACAACGATCGCGAAGAGTTGAAGTTTCCGGATGGGACATCCACGACTATTCGGGCGGTTTACGACGCGCTTGATAAAAATAGGCCAGGAATCGTAATGTCATGTGACACAGTGAATGCCAAACAAATTCCCCAAAACGCATTACTCACAAACCGAGTTCTAGATTTTAAAGATATTGCCCGTGGACTTAAAGCTGCTGAACGTCGCGTCGAGACGAATCCTAAATCGTCCGTCGGGGATTTCATAGCTCCTCTAGCGTTTGCTCTCTCCGGAGAGGAGGCTGGGGTGCACCGAACAGTCAAAATTGTAGCTACTGTTATAGGATCTCTCATCGTGATCGCCGCCTTAGGTTTGGTACTGGAGTGCACTTTCGAAAAACAAGGCTGCCAGAACTAGGGGCTGCAGAACTAGGAGCTTCGATGAGCTTATTTGGAAAGCAACTCCAGTTTGTTGCCGATGTCCTGGATGCCAAGCGTCGTCCTGTTGACGCAGGTATCGACCCTCAAGACGCACAAATCAGAGCCAATCTATCGGCTCAGTACTCTAAGGTGATCATGCAAGTTATTGTCAGCTGCGCAATCGTTGCATTTGGTTTTTATGTTTTACTTCATAATGGTGAGCCCGAGCCGATTCAGAAAGCCGCTATGGGATTTATTGGGACTGTTGTTGGATATTGGCTGCGATAAAAGTGTTGAGATTGTAAGGTGTCCCTCCTGGAAGTGGTTGCGCTCCGCGGAATCAGTCCTGTGCGGATGCTAGCGCCGATGCTATTTCCGCAGCAACCTTTGGGAAATCGAAATACTGTCTTAGGTATTTATGTCCTTGACAAGAGCGAATATTTTGACATATACGCTATTGTACTTGGCAAGTATTGCAGTGCTGTTCATCACGGATGCAAAGAGGTCAGTAAATGAGAAAGAAGAGCCTCACGATCGTAGTTGTTCTATGCTTCGCTCTTGGCTGTGATTCCGACCGCCTGACTCAATTTGCGACATTTGCCACTGCCGGATCTCAATACGTGCAAAATTTTCACCTATTAATAAACCAAGCGGGTTCCACGATGATCGCGGCGGATTCGGCGACACTTTATATAGCGCGCCAGGAAGCCTTGGCTGATCCCAAGGGAGCAGCAGTTACCTGGGATCCCCGTAAGGATCAGATAGAACAGCAAGTGGAGACTGAAGACAAAGCTCTAGCTGGATACCTCGGAACTTTGCAATTGCTTGACAAACATGCTGCATTACTTGGTTCTTACTTCAGTGCAATAACTCAACTCACTAATGGCAAAGCTTCGGCGAGTGTGTCGACTTCAGCCAGTAATCTGTTGGATTCGATCAACAAGCTCAACCCCGAAGTAGAAAACGCTAAGTTTGACGGGTTCGGTGCAAAGCAGTTTGTACAAACTCTAGCTCCTTTGATCGTTGACCATTTCGAAGTTAAAGCGTTGGATGATGAACTTAAAAAAAGTGCGGACACAATAAATCAAGCTTTGAATCTGCAACAAGCAGCCGTTACAGCCCTCGGAAAACAGATCACTGCGTCAACTGGAGTTACTTTGACGCTTCAAGAACAGACCCAAATTATACTGCCCTATGCAGAAAGCAAGACGCTATCCGAGGACGACTGGAATTCCAAGCGTCAGGCATTTTTGCAAACCCAGTCAACACTCCAAAACATTGACTCAGCGACAAAGGCAATAACCCAGCTGCAGAAACAGTTTCAACAGCTGGTGACAAATAAGAGGGCCACCATCGACTTCACGACTCTGATGGATGCAATCAATAGCATGACGGGTTACGTTTCTTCGATGCAGTCGGGTGTCAGTACCACAACAAAAAATAAGTAGGCCGTGATGATACTCACAAAAATCGAAAGGAGTTCCAGCCTTGATTCCGTCTGACCTTTACTCGGACGTCCTAGACGCACTTACGAATGCACGATCTCAAATGATTTCGTTGCCTTGGCAGGCTGCACTCGATGCGGAAACTTCCGATCAACGTGTTGCAGCCAGTAATGCTTTGATTCAAGTCCAAAGCGCCATTGTGGGGCTTTCGAACGCCGTCCTCGGCGACATTGCACAGGAGATGCAAGCAAATGAGGCAGGATTAACTCAGGCAGCGACAAATCTCACTACAGCTCTCAATGACATTACCAAGGTGCAAAATGTTCTTAATGCGGTCGGAACCTTAATAAGTAACGTCGCTAAGATCGTGCCCTTATTGTAATCGAGGATGCGTTGAGTTTTACAGGTTGGACTTACCGTCCGGGTTGCACTCTGCCAAAGCGAGTTAAATGAATTTGCAACATTAGGTCGTCAACGCCCTGAAACATGCAATCAGTTTGGGTCTTCGCACCAGTGGCTCGATCAAGCGTTGATGCGAACCTGTTGGCTTGTCGCGATCTTTGTGCTCGGCGGCTTTATTATTACGTTTGAAGACAAGAAACCAGACGGTCGCCACTGAACCGAACGGAACGACCTGTGGACCATCGTGGTTTTGGGCTCGTAATAAATACAAATCTGGAAGAAATTTCCGACTGGTTAACCAAAATACTTGTGGACTGGGCTTGGTCCAATTACGCTCGCTACCAGACCTTGTTGGTCGCGGGCCGAAACGTGGAACGTGGCCTGGGTTCAGGAATGGAGTCGACTGGCTCGATTTGCGAGTCTCCGGTATGGTGCGGGTAGCCCAAGTAGCCCAACTGAGGGACCGAAAATCGTTAACTTCCCCGGTAAGCGACACCAAACAAGGCATTTAGATTTTGAATTCTCCAGCTGTTAACCGAAGGGTTGCTAGTTCGAATCTAGCCCGGGGAGCCAATCCTTTCTTTTTCAATCATTTGCGTTTCTTTAAACGACGAATCTTAGCCAATTAACATTCGGTTGTAAGCCGAAGGGTGTCTGCTCCAACCCTGATGGCAGAGTTAACGGATCTTTCCTAGACTCAGTAAAATACGCAGCCTTGATTCCAGCAACCGCTCGCTGGCTGCAATGGGTGCAGCAGCAGGGCGGATTCCATGGCGAGCTCAAACACTCAATGCATCGGTGAGCGTATAGCCCAGCGCGGCATAGCCTGCCAACCTTTTCTTGTACATTCGAGCCAGCATTGGCACCAGCACATCCGCGTAATCGTAAACTTGGACTTCCTTTTTATTCTCATGGAGTCGGTGGAGACGGCCCACATACTGCTGGAGAGTTCCTCTCCAGGAAACCGGCATCGCAAGTAGAAGTGTGTCGAGGCGCGCATCGTCAAAACCTTCACCAAGGTAGCTTCCGGTTGCAAGAATGACGCGCGGTTCGTCAGAAGGCACGACAGCCAGGGACTGTGTCAGGTTCGTTCTCTGCTTTGCGCCCAGGCCACCTTTCAAGATGAAGACGTGCGAACATACCCCGTGCAATTGTCCGGCCAAGTAATCGAGATGATCCGTTCGGCTCGTCAGAACGAGCGGCGATCGCCCAGCCGATAAAGCACTCTGAAGATCCCGTACGATCAACTCGTTTCTGTGTTGGTTTCCGACGAGTGCGGCGTAAAGATCCTGAATTGTGATTTCGATTTCTGTCTGTTCCCAAGCAAAGTTGGTAAAACGTGGGATGACCTTGTGTTCGAGGAGCGACGTCTGTGCCGCTTTCTTCGCCGTGAGGTGGAACCGCATCGGACCACATTGCATGTAAATGATCGGATGATGCCCGTCTCTTCGGATCGGTGTGGCCGTCAAGCCCAACACATACTTTGCTTTTACTTGGCGAAGGACTCGTTCAAAAGTGACGGCGGACAAATGATGGCACTCATCTACGATGACGTGGCCGTAGTCGGCGACGAAATGTTCGACATCTCCTTTGCGCTGCAAACTTTGGATCACAGCAACATCAATCACGCCGGTTCGCTTGATCTTTCCTCCTCCAATTTGACCGATGCTTCCAATTGGCATATCCAGGAAGGCTGACAATCGCTCACGCCACTGGTCCATTAGCTGGCGCCTGTGCACCAGGATCAATGTGTTGACCCCCCTTCTGGCGATCAGGCAGGCACTAACGACGGTCTTTCCGAATGCTGTTGGGGCGTTGAGAACGCCTTGGTCATAATGAAGCACCTGGTTGATGGCTTCCTTTTGTTCAGGCCGCAGATGGGCGTTGAAGGAGCCTCTAATTTGCCGACCCATAGTTCGTTCATCCTGCAGCTCCACGTTCACCCCGTGGAAGTTGAAAACGGCAAGCACCTCGTCGACACACCCTCTCGGAAGGCCAATGTGCTCTGGGAAGTCCTCGCTGCAGGATATGACGCGAGGCTTACCGTAGGTCGAGAGTCGCATCGCTTGGGCTCGGTAAAATTCAGGATTCTGAAAGGCGGCGATGCGAACTAATCGATCCAGCATGGAGGACGGCAGATCTTTCTTTTCGATGTAGACGAGATTGCCCACCACCACACGGACTGTAGATGGCAATGGCTCTGCAATTGGCCCGTCTTTCCGCTTGTGCGATGGGCTCCACAGCCAGGGAGCCTCGTCCCTTCCTTCTTCGGGAATGCTAAGGTGCACTCCAATCGTGTTTCCACTGGGCGCTATTTCCTGAATCATGCGCGCCAGCCTATCCGTTAGTATTTTTTGAACCGACTCTAGGAATTTCCATTGATCGACGTAAGGCTGGAAGAATTCATCCAAGAATACGCTGTTGCCTTGCTCTCGGGCAGGTTTTTGAAGCGGCAGAGCAATCAAATTCCCAAAGCCGCCCTTAGGCAGCGTGTCCTGGCTCGGGAAAAGACGATCGTAAGAATCCAGTCCGATCTCGTGGCGGCTTTCCATCGTCCGGGTCAACAAGGCGCAACCAAGCTGTCTGGCATTGGCGGCGAGCACTGCGTGGTTGAAGAAAAGCCAAATGTGCGCACCGTTTCCTGATCGCGAGCGCTCGACGGACACGGGGACCTGAAACCTCCGACATGTGGAAGCAAAAGCTGCGGCGTCTGCCATCCAAGACTTCTTGTCGAAATCCACGGCGAGAAACCAACAGGTTTCCTCGGGAAGTAGAGGGTAGACACCGATAGTCTGCTTCCCAGTGAGGTGATCGCGGATTGCGCTATCGGTGAGCGGTTGAAGCGCTCGTGTATTCCGTGAAACCTTCTTTCGTTCTTCCGGTCTTGCAGCGTTAATCGCGCGCCAGTCCATGACACCAGCCGGAGAATAGCCAGACTTGCCACTCTTTCCTTCCCAGCGTACTGCGTAAACGTCTTCTCGACCGCGAAACAAGCTTCGAAAAAGAGCAACTTTTCTCTCTGGGGTCAAACCCTCAATAGCGCGACTGTTAAGAGTCTCTACTGCGTTGACTTCTGGCGGAGAGCCTCTTTCGACCGCCGATTCCGGGATCCCGAGCATTGCTCGGAGGCGCGCATTCTCCGCTCGAAGGCGCTCAGTTTCTTTTCGCGAGGATTTCAGTTGCTCCTCTGAACTGTTTTTATCCAGCATTAATCCGGCACCTAGCTCGGCGAACTTCTATATCTATAAGATATGACGGTGGGGCGGACAAGCACCACGCGACAATTTAGCGGACCACCGTCCATTCCGTCACAATGACCGCGAAAGTGGAGGCCACGCGATTTGGTGTTTTGCACATGTCGGGTTCGACCAGGTAGTCAAGGTTGTAAAGGCTTGACAAGGCAATATTGCAGGCAATATCCTAATGTTGGATGAGGGCATATGTCTTAGACACGGATGTACTGGTGGCAGCCTTCCGTAGCGATGCTGGCGCATCGCGCCAAGTGCTGGAGGCAGCCCGGGCTCACCGATTCGAATTGCTTTTGTCTGTGCCCTTGATGCTGGAATACGAATCAGTTCTGACTCGCCCAGAACACCTTGCTGCCTGCGGAGCGAGCAGAGAAGATGTATCTGCTGTGCTCGACGAACTGGCCTTGGTCGGGAAGAGAGTCGAATTAATGATTCGCACACGGCCGATGCTACCAGATCCGAACGACGAGATGGTTCTGGAAACGGCCATCAATGGTCGCGCCGATGCCATCGTCACTTTTAACGAGCGGGATTTTAGACCTGTGGTGGCCCGTTTTCGATGTTCGGTGGTTCGGCCCGGGGAAATCGTTCGAGGACTAGTAGAGGAAGCCGAGTAATGGCAAGAGAAGGAGCGAATTCATGAGACGAAGCAATTTTGCTTTGCGTGTACCGCCCACGCTGTTGGCCGAAGCGCGAAAGGCTGCTGAATCGGAAGGCGTGGCTCTCAACCAACTGATCACTCTCGCACTCGCGGAAAAGGTTTCTGCTATGCGCACGGAAGAGTACTTTGAGGAACGCGCACGACGTGCCGATCCGGCAAGGGTCAACCGGATTCTAGCTCGCGTGGGCAGGGGAAATCCTCCTGTCGAAGGTGATGAACTCCCTTTGGAGTTTCCTGCTAGGAAGGTAAGGAAAAAGAAGTAAAAGGAGACATCATTTATCTTCGGCGCGCGGCCTTATGCTCACCGTCGAGGCCCCGCAATAAATCTGAGGTTGGCTCCCCCGGTAGGATTCGATCCGTCATCTTCTTCCCGTGGGTCAATGGAATGGAACAACTTCGGAGCATTTGAGGGAGAAGATTGGCTTCCCATTAACCCTAAGCGACGGTTGAACAACGACTTATGGATTTGAAATCGAACCTGTTAACCGAAGGGTTGCTAGTTCGAATCTAGCCCGGGGAGCCAACTTAATCTTCAGTCCCTCAATCAGTTAAGCGACTTTCTTTAACTTCGTTTTTTGCTGCTTTGGTAGCCCAAGTAGCCCAACTGAACTCTCCAAGCTGGGCAATGCGAACCCCAAACCAGCGTTCTCTGCCACTTCTTTCCGCCATTCAACATCTTCCTTCAACTGCTCCGCATACCTATCAGTGACATCCTTGTTAGCGTGACCGAGCCACAGCTTTTGCAAGTCCCACGGCACTCGGTTCTTTCGAAGGTGTGCAGTTCGGAAACGCCCGAAGGAATGGAATTCCTTGCCACGCTCCAAAGGATGTTGCGTTGTGCTAGCGGTCGGCCAGATTCCGAATGGAAAAGAAACCCCGAGGTCCTGCCGGCAACGTATGCTTTCAAGAACTCCGCTAATGATGTCGGGATATCAACCTCTCTGATAGCGTTGTCTGTCTTCGGAGCCTGTACCGTACTCCGCCAGACGCTTTGCCTGACTCTGATCGTGGAGAAATCGCCGGACAAATGTTCGCCCAGTTTCAATCCGAGGGCTTCGCCAATGCGAAGTCCGGTTCCCGCAAGAAGCGCTAACAGGACCTTATAACGGCCCTTTGCCCCTGCGAGAATTTGGTCGACCTCTGTAACGGTTAAGGATGGTTTACATTGTTTTTTCTCGTCTATGACCGGCAGGCCTATGAAATGGAAGTTCCAGTTACGAGGATAAAGCTGCTCGCCTTCGCTTGACACGGCTGCCGCTACCACCGCCTTTACAACTTGGAAGTAGTTGACGACAGTCTTATCGGCTAGTTCGGCTGCTCGCATTTTGATGACAAGCTGTTTCGCAACTTCATTATCTTCACTCTGAAGAATCATCTCGGGCATGCATCCATCTCATCCTCGATGTCTTACGCGCACCCTGACCCTCGGCGACTGCTGCTCAAGTCCAAAAGGCCCTGTCCAGTGCGTTATCAGGATTCTGAGTAAATGCCGTCTGTTACATCCAACACAGTGATCGAGCGACAGGGTTCGTATCTGGATTCGGATGAGTTGGCTGCCCCTTGCCAGGCTCTCCGCGCAGATTTTTCCAGTTCCTCGGGAACACTTGGGCAATGATGGCAAAGCGCCGGGCCACAGGCAACGCGAAGCGGCGCATAAAAAACGAATACCCTTCATGGCAGGCTCGGGCGGTCTAGGCTCATTCTTTGCCAGGAAGGGCAATCTAGGTAAGTTCGAAATGCAAAACGAGCACGTCCAGGAAGAATGCTGAAGGTGCGTCAGTGTTTCAACGTATGCGGATACTTCTTGCGGAGAGACTCATCCGTCCCCAATGCATTGAGTTTCGATTGGAGATAGGCATGGAGCAACTCGCGTTGCGTCTGCGAGAGCTTGGCAATCGGTTCGGAGGCGCTCATCACGAATGTTGCGCCAGGACTATAGGCTCCGCTGAATGCGCCTGCGGGCAAGGATTGGAGGGCGAGAGGGTCGTTGATGGGCATCCGAGCGTTTTCCAGATTGGACAGATATTCGTCTACGAACGGCCCGCCTTGTGAATGGTTGGTGCTGTCGTTGATGGCCGCGGCGACAGCAAAGAATTCAGGCGGGGGGACAATTCGAGCGACGAGCTTTTGTGCAACTTCAGTTTCGGCGCGCACCACCGCTGGGGTTGCGCGGTCTTGCGGAAGATTGGCGGCGACGTGCTCGGAATACACAAGCAGGCCAGGCGATGCGATATCACGAAAGAAGTTCAGGAGAATCGACAGAACGTGGACGCCGAGGATCGGATCCTGTTGAAATTGGCCGATGAACTGGGCATTGAATGCCGGTAAGTCAGGAAGAGCAGCAAGGATGGCGACGATGTCCGAGGCATGCGTCTGAGCTTCCTCGCGGTCATGGCGTGCCTCCTTGGGTCCTCTAAGATTGTTGTAGCGGTCCGCGAGCGCAAGGAGTTTGAGCATCACGAGCGCATGGGGCCGGGTGACGCGAATTTGTCCGGTGAAAGGCGTACCGTTTGGCAGGTTGCCGGAGATTGTGTGCCGGTCGGATTGTGTTATCGCGATCGAGCCGCCTGTGCAAGCTCGCGCGTGGACACCGTTCTGAATATCGACTCGAATGTCGTTGTGGCGTTTAAATTCCTCTGGCGCCATGAATTCGATGCGCATGGTTTCCGTGCTATTCGGAATGGGTTTCACGAACTGAAAGTTGCGCGATTCCGGAACGGGCGCGTAGCCGAGACTCTCGAATAATTTGGCCAGTTGAAGCGGTTCTTTTCGCAGAGCGATCACGTTGAGAATAAAGTCTACATCCTTTGTGCCGCGGACTTTTGCGACTGTGAATTTCATTGCCTGCGCGCCTGCAACCACGAAGTCGTCCGCGGCAGGGCCGAGGGCGGCCAAGAGTTCGAGAACGTATGCGTTGTGGTTCCGGAATCATGCGGATGTCCAGCGCGGGGCAATGGCTTGGTCGAGCAGAAGATCGGCTTGTTTTAGGTCGCGGCCTCCCCGTGCATACAAATCCAAATACGCTTGAATGTTCGAGACTCTGGGAAAAAGAGAATCACGTTTGGCGTAAAGAAAGACACCTTCATCGTAGGGGTAGATGAAGCGGAGTTTCGGGGCTCCTAGGGGTGCGGGGCGCTGGCTGAGTTGGCGGAGTTTGGCATCAACTTGATTCGGAAGAAGAAAGACGTCGATGCGGTCGAGGTCGATGAACGGGGCGTCGGTGGCGGCAGCCGCGCCGGTAAACACGTAGGGAGTGCTAAGCAAAGATTGGAGTCCTGCGTTGATTTCGGAGGGGCTTTTTCCAAAGGGATTTGAAGTCTGAAAGGAAGAGCGGAGACGCCAGCGGAAACGTTCCTTGTATTTTTCTGCCCATTCGAGCAAGAGGCGGCGAGGCTCGGGCAGGAGAACGGCGGAATTTTGGCGACGAATCCAGAGCTGCTCTTCCAAGCTGGAAAGGGCTTTGGAGATGGCGCCGAGGCTCACGCCAAGAGAGAGTTTCTTTGTGGAGAACTCGCGGTTGACTCGGTTGGTTTCCGTTTGGAGTTCGCTGGCGATTTCGGTGAGAGTCCGGGGTTTGAGCCGTTCGAGCAAAACCCGGAGGATGCGGGAGGATCGGCCCGAGAAAACATTGGTGGTAGGAGGCTGGTTCGCAGCGGTCGCGCGTGACTCGCCGCGCATGCCGAGGCGCTGGAGGATAAACGCGCCGGGGACATTAATGGAGACGTTCCCCGCCAAATCGAGGAAGTCGATGCCGTTCTCGATGCAGTAGGCTTGAGACCGGGGAGGCAAGACTGGACAGATTAGGACGAACGCGGCATCGTTGCGCAGAGACCGCATGCGTCGAATCCAGGGCGCGAGCTGTTCGAGGAGTTTGGGGGAGGCCGCTGGTTTGATTTCCCCATACACCAAGATGCTGCGTTGGCCGGATTCTAGCTGGAACTCGACATCGAAGCCGTCTTTTGGCTGAGCTTTGACATCGCGGATGCGCACACCCGGGAGGCCCCGCACGGGTACCTGGGTTCGCAACGCCTGTACCGCTTCCTTTTCGAGTTGTAAGCCCGTAGCTTGCATGACGGCGTATTTTCTCAGATGGGAAATCCGATGTAAAGGAAAACTTTCCTATATACAATGTTTTCCAATTCGAGAAAAGTAGATGCTATCAACAAGCCTCCGATACTCGGTTTCGGGAGAGAAATGCAGGGAAAGTTGACTCGTGCCATAGCGGGTTGTAACGCGAATTCGTTATAGCCATGAGGAGCCGGAAACGTCCTTTGACGATCTAAATTCGGCAGAATTCGTAAACGAACTGCAAAGTGGCTCTCCGAGCGCTTTGGATCGGCTCGTTGAGCGATTATTGTCGCCACTTTGTCACTTTCTCACCGTTCGTATGAATATTCCGGAGGGCGATGCCGAAGACGTGGCAATTGACGTCTTCATGAAGGTTCATGGAAACATAGGGACATTTCGACATGGTGACCCGGCGAAATTGACGACGTGGATATTTCAGATCGCAAAGAACCAGGCCACTGACTGCCATCGATCATCTAAGGCGGAGGCCGTCCAAGAGGCGTTCGACGACCATGTTGCCCGGCATAGCCAGCCGCGCGAGGGCGCGTATGCCGGGCGAAATACCGAGCTGCTGAAATGGTTGAACAAGGAATTGGCGAAACTACCTGAACAGGACCAATCACTTCTGAAGTGGCGTGCCCTGGAAATTCCTTATGCGCAAATCGGTGAATGGCTTGGCATTTCAGAAGGGGCGGCGCGAAAGCGCACCTGAGCGATTTCCGGGGCACGCTGCAGGCCGATGCATACGCCGGGTTCGAGCAGATTTACGAAACCGGAAGCATCCGGGAAGCCGCTTGTTGGGCCCACGTGCGCAGAAAATTCTACGATCTTCAGGTCGCACACAAATCTCCGGTGGCCGAGGAGACGCTTCGTCGTATCGGAGAACTCTATGCCATTGAAGCAGACATCCGTGGACGAAAACCCGAAGAACGTCGCCAGGTACGCAACGAGCGCAGCCGGCCGTTGCTGGAATCGTTGAAACAATGGTTGGAAGAGACCTTGGGGAAGCTCTCCCGAAAATCAGATACCTCGCTGGCCGTTCGTTACGCGCTCGGACGATGGGAAGCTTTGCTGCGCTACTGCGCTGATGGGCGGCTGGAAATCGACAACAACGCGGCAGAAAGAGCGTTGCGTGCCGTGGCCCTGGGCACGAAGAACTATCTGTTTGCGGGTTCCGACCGCGGTGGGCAGAGCGCTGCAGCGATTTACAGCCTGATCGGAACAGCGAAGTTGAACGGCATCGATCCCGAGAGTTATCTGCGGAACGTCTTGTCGCGCATCGCAGAACACCCCATTAACCAGATCGAAGAACTGCTACCGTGGAATGTCTCTCTGGGATCTACTGAAGATTCGTCCCGCGCCGCTTAAACTATCGCCGTCAACTTGTAAAGATGGCCTCCACCCCTCGCTTACGTTTCACCCGAAGGCTCTACCGCAGTAAAGAAAAAGGTCATGTGGGTGTCATGTGACTGGTGACAAACCGAGCGTAAAAGCGAAGAAAAAAGAAAAGAGAAGGAAAATCTGGACTAATCCGATTTGATCAGAACTTGCTGATTTCCTTCGATTTGGCTCGACTCCGGCAACTTGCGATTGAATTTAGTTTGAAGGCTGTTAACCGAAGGGTTGCTTGGTTCGAGTCCTGCGCACTGTGAACTTTGCCTGGTGCTCGTTCAAACGAAAGTTCCACGGAAGTCCTCGAGTCTTCCTAACTTTCTCCTAAGACTCCCAACAAAAATACAAGCCTCAGATTATCCACCAACACTGGCAAAATCGTTTTTCCACTTTTCGCTCGTTCCGCCAGAATTCTTTATCCCCCATATCTTCATAAAGATGCATCATGCAAAAACGTCCGGCTACTGTCCGGGCTACAATCCGTCGTAAAACGAGGTTTCCTGAAAGGCTGGGGTTTAAGTCCCCCCTCTTGACCAAATCTGGTATCCCGTGTGACTCCAATCACTTCCGACGTGCAGAACCATTGATCCGTTGTCCCCGGGGTATCGTGGTTTGTCGATCGGCTGAGAGTAACCTGCTCAAACCTTTATATATGGAGGTAGGCCAATCCACCCTGCCTGAAACGTCGCTTTTCTGGTTCTCATGACCTCAGCGATGGAGAGCAACCCGGCGCGCGCAGCCCGTGGGGACTCGAACCCCAGACCTCTTGCGTTCATTGAAAGCCTACGGCAGATTCGCTATAGTCGCCGCCACGTTCTCTCTCGCATTTATCCGGGATAAGCGGCCACGCGCGTTTCGCTAAAGGAGTTATCCGCCAAACGAATGCGCCCCTTCTCCGCAGTAGGCCTTTGGGCCGTCGCTAAGAAACTGGCACTGGGGTTTGCCCTGATCGCGTTCTTCTCGGCCATCTTGCTCATTTCAGACCTTGCTCATCGCAAGACTTCTTCGGCGTCCAGCACGAATTCCAATGCGCTGCCCATCGCGAATCGCAGTTTCAAAGCCGCCATTGTGTCGATTGCACCCGGTGTGAGCAACGATCTCTGCGTTGACGGAATGCTTGAGGGCCTTCGGCAGAGCGGGATCTCCGCTGGGAAAAACCTGGAAGTGAAGCGGGCGGACGCTCAGGGCGAAATCATCAATATCCCCGCCATCCTCCAGAATTACGACAATTCGGAGGTTGATATCATCATGACGGTCTCGACGCCGTGCCTGTCCGCGGCCTGTAACAAAGTCAAGCACAAGCCTGTTGTCTTTACATGCGTTAGCGATCCCATCGCTGCCGGCGCGGGCAGCAGCAGAACTGAGCATCTGCCGTTCGTTACCGGCGTCGGCAGCTTTCCCCAGGTCGAACATCATCTCGACTTGATGCAAAAACTTGTGCCCGGCGTGAGTGCTGTCGGCACCATGTACAATCCGGCCGAAGCCAATTCCGTGAAAGAAATTTCCGTCGCCCGCGAAATCTATAAGCGCCGCGGCATCCGCCTTGAAGAGGTCACCATCGCCGGATCCAGCGAAGTGCTTCAGGCCGTACAAATTCTCGCCGGGCGCAATATCCAGGTTGTCTGGAGTCCTGGAGACAACACCTGCATCGAAGGTTACGAAGGCGCCGTTAAAGGTGCGCGTGACGCTCGTCTCCCGCTCTTTACCGATATCTGCTCCACTCTCAGCCGTGGCGGCCTGGCATGCCTCGGTTTCAGTCCTCACGATTCGGGGGTTGCCGCTGGAAAGCTTGCCGGACGCATCCTGCTTGGTTCCAATCCCAGAGATCTTGCTCTCGAAGAAGTCATGGTGGAACAAAAATTCATCAGTCGCAGCAATGCCGATCAGCTAAATATCACTATTCCTGCCGAACTTTCCGGAAACGTGCTGCCTTAGTCCGTCATGGAAATCGTCACTCAACAACTCGCCGATGCTCTTGAAGTCAAAGTGAAAGGACGACTCGACAACTATTGGGGCGAACATCTCCAGCGCAATTTGGAACAACTCATCCGCGGCGGCGCTCATCACCTCCGCCTTAACTTTTCCGGAGTCTCCTATCTCAGCTCCGCCGGGGTTGGCCTGCTAGTCCGCTTCAATCGCCAGCTGAAAGCCATCGGCGGCAGCTTTGTCATCATCACGCCCTCGGACCATGTCAAACTCGTCATCGAACTCTGCCACCTTTCTCCAATCCTGTTCTCAGACCAAACAACTACCTCGCGCGCCATTACACAAGCCGAGCCACGCCGTTTCGCGACCCCTGCCACCTCGTTCGAACTCATCGAACGTTCCGCGACAAGACCGCTCACGTGCGAATCCATCGGTGATCCGGATCTGCTGACTGGCTCCGGCTACGGACCTCAGGATTGCCGTGCCATTAGGTTTCCCGCTTCGACTTTTGGCCTTGGACTCGGTGCGTTTGGCCACGGTTTTGAAGATGCCCAGGCACGCTTTGGAGAATTTCTAGCTGTCCAAGGTTCTGCCGCATATCTCCCCACCGATGGCACCAACGTACCCGATTTCATGGTATCCAGCGGTGACCTCGTCCCCGAACTGAAAACTCTTTATGGCCTCCGCTGCGAAGGCGACTTTTCCCACTTGCTTCGCTTCGAAGTGTCCACGCCCACGAATGCCATCGCACTCACCGATATTCTTCGTACCGCCCTCGAAGTCACCAATGCCCCCGTCATTGGACTCGCAATGATTGCCGAGTCTGGCGGCCTGGTTGGCGCTGCGCTGCGCCGTTCTCCCGCCGCTGAAAGCGCGTCGTTCAAATACCCTGAGATTCGCGAGTGGCTCTCTTTTTCCACGGAACGCCTTTACGCAAGATCCCTCGCCCTGGTTGCCGGAATCGCATCTTCCTCCGCTTCCGGCTGCTTAGCTTCATTTCTACGGCCGCTTGGCGCCGGTACGGATTTCTTCGGCCATTTTCACGCTGCGGCATTCTCGTATCACCCATTGCAGAAGGGCGAGATTGATCTGAAATCCACCGTCACAGCACTCTTTGAATCGGAAAACCTGCAAGGCGTTCTTCATCTGCTCACGGACGACCGCCAGGCCGCAGGCCCGCAGCAGAGCGAATTTGTACGTGGTGCGTGCTGGATCAGCGCGCTTTCCGGAGACCAATGAGAGCGTCCCACCAATGAGCCTGTTGATCGGCACCTTCACCATCGGTTTCATTCTTTCACTGCTCGCACTCGGTGTGTTCATCAGCTTTCGCATCTTCGCATTTCCCGATATCACCGCAGACGGCTCGATCACTCTTGGCGCTTCCGTCGCCGCCACTCTGTTGGTCCACGGCGTAAGTCCCCCGCTCGCATCGCTTGCAGCCTTTGCCGCAGGCATGCTCGCCGGAACCTGTACCGGCACCTTGCACACCCGCTTCAAGATCAACGCCTTGCTCTCGGGAATTCTCGTGATGACCGCTCTCTACTCCATCAATCTTCATGTGATGGGTCGCAGCAACGTTCCCCTGTTGTCCGTCACCACTCTCGCCACGCAAGCCGAACGGATCGGCCTGAGACTCACACACGGCGTGACGTCGTTAAGCCTTGTCGGCTGGGAAGTCAGCGTACGCGACGCATCGGTCCTCTCCGCCATCGCTTTTGCCGTCGCGCTCGCTACAACCCTGCTTTATCTCTTCCTTCGCACCAATCTTGGTATGGCCATGCGCGCTACCGGCGACAACGTGCAAATGATTCGCGCGCTCGGAGTAAATGACGCGAATATGATCGTCTTCGGTCTCGCTATCTCCAACGGATTTGTGGCCCTCTCCGGTTCGCTGCTCGCTCAGTATCAGGGATTCGCCGACGTCGGTATGGGCATCGGAATGGTCGTTTGGGGGCTCGCAAGCGTCATCATCGGCGAAGCGCTGGTTGGCACCAATCAGGTGGGACTGACTCTTGTTGGCGCTGTGATGGGATCTGTCCTTTTTCGCTTGATGGTCGCTGTCGCCCTCCGCTGGGGCCTCAGTCCTAACGATCTCAAGCTCATCACCGCCGGTTTCGTCTTCATCGCACTCATCGTGCCGCAATTCCTTCGCAAGTCGCGGCTCCGGAACGCACATGCTTGAAGTTCGCTCCATCGCCAAAACCTTCAACTCCGACACTCCCAACGAAGTCCGCTCGCTGCGTGGAGTAAGCCTCACCCTCGAGCCCGGCTCGTGGGTGATCATCATCGGCACCAATGGCTCCGGAAAATCCACTTTTCTCAACGCCGTCGCGGGAACATTTTTCGTGGATGACGGAAGCATTCACATCGCTGGCAAGGACGTCACCCGGTGGCCTGAATTCACTCGCGCCGAACTGATCGGCCGCGTCTTTCAAAATCCCTTTTGCGGAACCTCTCCCAGCCTCACAATCCGCGAGAATCTCAGCCTCGCGGCGCGCCGCGGCCTCAGTCGTGGCCTCGGCTGGGGTCTCAAGTCTTCTCTGCTGTCAAGAATGCGCGACGAAGTCAGTCGCATCAACATGGGCCTCGAAGACCGCCTCGAAAATGCCATTGGCAGCCTTTCCGGTGGCCAACGCCAGGCCCTGACTCTTCTCATGGCAACTTGGCTGCGTCCTGAACTTCTTCTTCTTGACGAGCACACCGCCGCACTCGACCCCAAAAGCGCTGACCTGCTCATCGCCCTCACAGAACAAGTCGTCGCCACCGAAAAACTCACAACTCTTATGGTCACTCACTCCATGCATCAAGCCGCCAGCCTTGGCGACCGCCTGATCATGATGCACCGTGGCCAAATCATTCACGATTTGCAAGGCGCCGAAAAACGCCGCCTTCGCCCCGACGACCTCCTCGCTCGATTCGAAGAAGTGCGACGCGCGGAACAATTGGACGAAAGTGCTGCGCAGATGCTGGCCGAGAGATACATTTAACGGTTATTCGTCCAGCGGCGCGATCAGGTTTGAGAAACATGAGATGCTTTATGTGAACTTGCGGCAATTCCTTTCCCACTTCCAAGGGATCAGGTTGAAAGACTGCGTACGGTACTTGATCGGCTTAAAGAGGAAGCGAAGGCACTAAGGGAGTTCGACGCGACACTCGGGACTCTGATTGATAAAGCCAACGCAGGAAGCCGAAAAAAAAACAACCGCAGGGTTGCCCAAAGGGATTGAGCAATGCCGGACTGTCGCCACTGTTGTCACTGCCCTAGCTGTGAAAGCAACCGGTTGGATAAACGCCGACTCAAAATTAAGCTCCCTAGCTGACGTTATCGACGAAAGCAACAAATCCATTCAAGCTTTAGAGGCTTGGGTCAAGGCCTGCAAGGCTGTTGACGAGTTGCCGGAAGACGATGCGAAGACGAAGGCTCGGGAGAGCGCGATAATCATCATCGAACGTCTGAAAGACAAAATCTCAAAGGCTGGCACTGAAGTCACGATAACTGCGGCTGGCTCATCAGTCGTCGATTCTATGAAGTTTCTAGTTATCTTATTGCGTTTGAGACCTCCGGCCAAAGCTTGGGTGTGGTTGCCGCAGGTGCTCTTTTATTTCAGCTTTTCCTTAGCTGTTGTGCTGCTTGTGCTGCCTCGAAGGGACGTGAAGTTGTTTCTCCTGTTCCTCGGCATCGCGCTACTGATCTCAGGTCTTTGCCGCCTACTCGAAAAAATACCAGGGCAGTCGCAAGGCAAAGCAAGAATCGCGCAATCGTAAGCGAAGATGTAGCACGGCTCACGACGAGAATCTCGGAGCAGACAATCGGGACAACTGCCACTGCAGGAGGAGGTTAGTAGCCCAAGTAGCCCAACTGAGGGACTGAAAATCATCGTCTCTCCCCGTAAGCGACACCAAACAAGGCATTTAGATTTTGAATTCCTCGGCTGTTAACCGAAGGGTTGCTAGTTCGAATCTAGCCCGGGGAGCCACTTCCTGCCCTTTTGCGTTCAACGACTCGCCGAGGGAGCCCTCGCTTGCCGCTCGCACTGAGCAACACGATGGGAATAGACAGTGTGACACATGATGTGTCACAATTCGGTTATGCCCAACGTAAACATGCGTCAACTTCGTAACACTCGCAAGCTCAAGGCTTGGCTGCGCGCTGGCAAAACCGTGGAACTTCGGGACCGTGACAAGGTGATTGCCCGTATCGTCCCCGCGACGCAGCAGGAAGCAACCGGGGAGCTGCCGGATTTCGCTGCGCGGCGCAAGAACATTTTTGGCGACCGCGTCCTACCTGGTGCCGATCTTTTGATCGAAGAGCGGGGTCGCTATTGACCATTTACGCCGATACCAGCTTTTTCGTCTCGCTTTATGTGAAGGACGCCCACTCGATTGCGGCCGACCGCATGTTGGGCGGTGACGAACGCCCGCCGATTACCCCGCTTCACATTGCCGAATGGACACATGCGATTGCGCAGCAGGTGTTTCGCCGGCAGATGACCATTGCTGAAGCAGACCGGCTCCATCGCGAATTCCATGATGACTGCGTTACCCGAATCTGGCAAACCATCTCGGTTCCTGAAACTGCCTTAGAGCTATCTGCCGATCTCGGACGTCGGTATGGACCCAAACTCGGAGTCCGCACGCTCGACAGCCTGCACGTTGCCTGCGCTCTCGAACTCAACGCAAAGCAATTTTGGACCTTCGACGACCGCCAGGGGAAACTGGCAAAGGCGGCGGGCCTCGATCGCTGACAATACCCGCAGAGTCCCTACCCTATCGTTAGTAGCGAAGGAATTGGGCGTAGGCCGGCGATGTCTGTACAAGTGGCAAGCCAAGCTCGATCACCTCGAGCCGGGAGAAGAAGCACCACGGACGAACTCACATGAATCGTCTTATCGGCAACAAGTCCATCGGCTGAAGCGTCTGCTGGCCGAGAAAACTCTGGAAGTGGATTTTTTCAAAGGTGCCTTGCAAAAAGTCAAGGCTCGACGCCAGAAGAGCGGCGATTCTGGCGAGATGGCATGCGTGTGCATCCCGTGTGGCGCTTATGCCGACGTCGGAATAACCGGCAGCATGCCGACTCCCCGATTATGCCGAATCTCCATCGAATGACAGCGGCTGGAGGGGCTCGAGCCGTGTTCTGACTCGGCATAATCAGAGGCTTTCCAGGAAGCCCAACAGTTTGTCATCCGGACGGTATCGCGTTGGTTTGACGCCGAGCGGCTCAGTGCGCAACAGCGCTTTCTCTTTCAAACGCATGTCCGCGTGAAGATACATCTGAGTTGTCTCCACGGACTCGTGCCCCAGCCAGAGCGCGATCACGGACCGATCCACACCATGATGAAGGAGGTCCATGGCCGCAGCGTGTCGAAGGACGTGCGGCGAGACTTTCTTCCGTTTGAGCGAGGGGCAACTCCGCGTGGCAAGATGGGTGTATTTTGTGAGGAGACACTCGATCGCATCGCGGCTGAGTCTGCCGCCACGGGTGTTAGGAAAGGCCGGATCTTCGGGTTGACCTTGGCGTTCGCGCAACCAGGCGCGCACCATCGTGGCTGTTTCCGGACGAAGCGGTGTGCAACGCTCTTTTCTGCCTTTCCCGAGACAGTGCACGTGGGCTCCGATCCCAAGCACAACATCCTGGCAGTTCAGCCCAATCAGCTCGGAAACCCGTAGACCGGTCTGGACTGCGACCAGGAGAAGAGTCCGATTGCGACGCCCTACCCAGGTGGAACGATTCGGAATTGACAGCAGTGCATCGATCTCTTCTCGGTTGAGAAACTCGATCGGCTTTCGCACGTGACGTTTATTGGGCACCGCCAGGATCCGCTGGCAATGCAGAGCATGCGCGGGCTCTTCTAAAGCCACGTATTGGAAGAAAGAGTGGATGGCACCCAGCCGGGCATTCCGGGTGCGTGCGCTATTTCTGCGAGTGCTTTCCAGGTGATCGAGGAAGAGGCTAATAAAGGGAGCATCGGGGTCTTCGATCCGGATCTGGGAGGGCATTTTGCCGAGTCGTTTTTTGGCAAACTGCAAAAGCAGGCGGAAGCAATCGCGGTATCCCGCGATCGTATGCGGGCTCGCTTGTCGTTGGCGAAACAGTCGATCGGTGAAGAAAGATTGAAGAAGAGAGGGAAAGCCGGCGGAAATCACGGCCGCACCTCCCGATGAATCAGTCGGTCGGTAGCCAGCTGAAGCAGTTCAGGCACGGCTTCCAGGTACCAATAGGTATCGTTTACGTGGACGTGTCCTAGATACGTGGACAGCTTGGGAAGTTCTCGTTCGACGTCGAGCCCGGCGCGATACCTGTGGATCAAGGTGCGCGCAGCAAATCGATGACGCATGTCCTGCAGCCGCGGACCGTGGCCGTGCCCCTTGGCCGATGCGCGGAGGCCGACTCGTTGAGATAGTTTGGCGAAGGTGTATCGTGCCATCCATTCTGTGATCCGACTGCTTTTTTCGGAAATGAAAAATGCTGGAATGAGTGGTGCGGGAAAAACGCGGTCTCGGACTTCAGCGTACTTTTTCAGAGCCGCCAGAGTGGAAGCATGAACGGGTACATAACGCGATTTTCCAAACTTCGTTCGCCGGATGTAAAGGATTCCGCGCTCGAGATCAACATCCACTCGATCCAGACCCAGGGCTTCGTTCACCCGCATTCCGGTCGCTACCAGTAAACCGAAAAGGGTCGTATAGGTGCGGGCGCGAAGTCCGTTGGGAGAGGGGAGTCGTTGACTTTCGCGAAGGACGATTTCGATCTCTTCATCGCTATAAATGTGAGGGGGCTTACGTCGGTAGCGATGCGGGAGAAGTCCAGCAGGAGGAATTTCGGTGCGCGGTTCGGTGGCGCTATGCCAGATGGCGAAGCGTCGTATGATGCCCAAACGTCCAGCCCAAGTAGCGGGTTGGGCCTTCGCGGGCTGGGTGGCCCAGCGAAGCGCCACTTGCCTGGTAATGTAAGAGACACGTTCGGCCTGGAGAAACGCTATAAAATTCCTCAGCAGACCTTCCGGTTCCCGGAGCCGGTACCCAAGGCTTCGGCGGATGCGTAAGTAATCGTTCAATGCCTGTTCCAGTCGCTTCACTGTGCACCTTCCATCGGCCAGGAGTGAGCCAGCGAGCGCAGGCCATCGAAGTCGACCTTCGCGTAGATTTCCGTTGTGTTCAGGGCTCGATGCCGAAGAACTTCTCCGATTTCTCCCATTGTCGCCCCGCAGCGCAACATGGAAGTCGCCAGGCTGTGACGGAGTAGGTGGGCACCCTTGAACTCGGGTTGTAAGTTCGCACGGTGGAGTGCGCGACGAACGATTGTTGTCAGTGTCGAGGGACCAGCGAAGCCACGGCGTGGCGCCCTCGTGCAAACGAACACCCGGCGCGTTTGGCAGGGAAGGCGATCTCGACGCAGGTAGGAGGCCAGGGCTTCGCCTACATCCTCAGGAATGGGCATCCGGTCGTGAAGCAATCCCTTGCCTCGAATGAGGATTTCGCCGGCTCTCCAGTTGATGTCCTCGAGCTGGAGAGCGACCACTTCCCCGGCGCGAAGACCAAGACGGGCAAGCAGAAGAAGGATGGCGTAGTCGCGGCGGCCGGTCGCCATGCGACGGTCGCAGGCATTGAGCACACGTTCGACTTCCTCCGGAGTCAGGTACTTGGGCACGGTGGACAGCCGCCAATCCGCCACCGCGAGTACCGAAGCGGCCAAGTCGACTTGTAGTTCTCCCTTCTGAAGCAAGAACCGGAAGAAAGAGCGGAAAACCCTCGTCATCAGTTGTGCTGTTCTGACACTCATACTGTGACTGTGTTGCAAAACAAAATCTGAAATGTCGGAAGCGTTCACTGCTTTAATAAGGAAAGGTCTTCCTCGGAAGCGATCGTGGAGAAACTTGTCAACGAAAGGTAAGTAACGGCGGATCGTATCGGTGACGAGTCCACGCTCTGTACGCAAATGTGTCTCGTACCGGTTCAGAATGCCAGCCCACGGTGATCTGTCACAAGCCACACTTCGAGTTGGAACAACGTTGTGCATTCGCAGATGATCAAGAAACTGCTGGAGGGTTTTTAAATCGCCCCTGTGAACTCGGCGCTTGCGCTTGAGAAATGCCTCCACCAACCGCTCATCAAGCCTTGTGACTGCGAAATTGTTTCGTCCCAATCACTGCCCAAAATTCGTAAGGAGCTGCAGTTTCTGGCGCACTGTGCAATATGCGTAGCCTCTCTCTATCAGGGATGTTGTGAACCTCCGAAGCTGGGCAACTAATGGGTCGGGAAGATATTTCGCTGCTACTAAATTTCGGAAAGAACTTTCGAGCATGATCTTCTCCTTACTGGCTTCACAGCCAATTCGGAGAAGATAGCCGGATTATGCCGAATTCAATGTGTCGGCAAACTGCAGAACATAGCGCCAAGCAGAGGGACAGGAGAACCATTAAGCTGCATTCGGCATAATCGGGGAGTCGGCATACTGGCACAGATCATGGAAACGGCAACTCACACCGGCCGCCTTCTTCGCTGTCTCCCAGCCTCTTTCCAGCGGCCGATTGGTTTCGTGGGGTCAGTGCTGTGCACGTGAGCTTGCGTCGAGCCTTGAATTGGTCCTTTCGCTGCGCTAAGCCATATTTCCGAAACGGAAATACGTAATGCTTTTTCTCCTGGTCCGGAAAAAGGCCGGCCCAAAATTTCAATACTGCGAGTGCCCGGTCGTTCAGCGGCAGAACTCGACCTGCTCCGGGATCACTCTTGTTTCGTTCAACCGTTCATCTGCTTCTGGTTGCGAACATCACGACGCCCACAAGCACCACAAAGATGATTGCCATGACGCTGATCCAGACTATCGCGGGGATAAATCGGTGTCCGCAATGTGGGCAAACCCGTATGTTCAGTCCAACGGCCTGTTGACAGGCGGGGCAAGTTTTCATTGCGGCGAAAGTATTCTCGACCGGTGGTGATGTCAAGCGTTCTGCCACATCAGGGCGGTGCCGCATTCCGGAAAATGGCTTTGGTATTGTTTCTGTCCCGATGTGAACGACCAAATTCTGGTATTTAA
>Ga0210394_10001075_pt1 | contig 46842 bp, 37 predicted proteins | sample IncBWC12MmetaG_FD_160121 | JGI IMG/M metagenome (GOLD analysis project Ga0210394, IMG submission 160121) | Forest soil microbial communities from Barre Woods Harvard Forest LTER site, Petersham, Massachusetts, United States - Inc-BW-C-12-M | ecosystem: Environmental > Terrestrial > Soil >...
ATTCAGCTTCGTTTTTAATTTTACCTAAAGTGCTTGCCGGTATATTTATAAACCCGTTTTTAATTGCCATAAGTATGTTTTTAGGCATATTTGGTGGTTATGTTATGGGCGTTGCAACCGGAGCCTGCACATCGTACGAATATATTTTTGGTATACAAGCTTTCTTTGTACCTTGGAAACTAACCTATTCGTTTTTAAAAACGGCCATATTTGGAGGCATTATAACCTCGGTAGCTGCTTATCACGGTTACTATACACAAGGTGGTGCTTTAGAAGTTGGTAAATCAAGCACCAAAGCAGTTGTTTACAGCAGTATACTTATTTTGGTAGCGAACTTTTTAATCACACAAATTTTCTTTGTACAGTAGTGATAGAAATTAAGCACATAACTAAATCATTTGGCAACCATAAGGTTATTGATGATGTATCTTTTGTTTTACAGCAAGGCAAAACCAACTTAGTTATTGGCGAAAGCGGCTCAGGTAAAACAACTATTTTAAAAATGATGGTTGGTTTGCATACTATAGATAGTGGGCAAATTATTTACGACAAAGTTGTTTTTAATGAGCTTGAGGAAAAACAAAAACAAGATTTTAGAAAAGATATAGGAATGCTTTTTCAGGGTGGTGCCCTATTTGATAGCATGACGGTAGAAGAAAATGTTGCCTTTCCGTTAAAAATGTTTACTCACCTTTCTGATAAAGAAATTAATGAACGTGTAAACTTTTGTTTAGATAAAGTACGTCTGCACGACAGAAACAATCTTTACCCGGCAGAGCTAAGCGGAGGGATGAAAAAACGTGCTTCATTAGCAAGAGCTATATCAAGCAATCCAAAATATTTATTTTGCGATGAGCCAAACTCTGGCTTAGACCCAAAAACATCTATTGTTATTGATGAACTGATACATGAGCTTACGGTTGAGTTTAACATGACTACCGTTATTATTACGCACGATATGAATTCGGTAATGCAAATTGGCGAAAACGTGATGTTTTTATACCAAGGTAAAAAATGGTGGGAAGGCGATAGACACACTATACTATCTGCTAACAATAAAGAGTTGCTTGATTTTGTTTATGCAGCTGATTTTCTAAAGAAGACAAACCCCAACAAAAATCTTTAATAAAAGTTTTGTTAGCTGTTTACAGTTTGAAACGACTGTATAATAGAAGTAAAAAGCAGTTTACCATCTTCATTAAACAACTCACTATCAGCAGCACGCTCAGGGTGAGGCATCATACCAAAAACATTTTTGCCCGCATTACAAACACCTGCAATATTTTCTAATGCCCCATTTGGGTTAGCATCTGGAGTAACAGTACCATCTTCATTGCAATAAGTAAATATAATTTGCTGGTTCGCTTTTAATTGAGCTAATGTTTTTTCATCGGTATGGTAACGCCCTTCGCCATGTGCAATGGGTATTTTAAGTGCTTTATTTTTAGGAATTGCATTTGTAACAGCAGTATCTGTATTTTCAGCTTTAATAAAAACATTTTTGCAAATAAATTTTCTATTATCGTTATGCAACAAAGCCCCTGGTAATAACCCTGCTTCGCATAAAATTTGAAAGCCATTACAAACACCAAACAAGAAGCCTCCTTTTGCAGCATGTTCACTCACTTTTTCCATAATAGGCGAAAAACGAGCAATGGCCCCTGAACGCAAATAATCTCCGTAAGAAAAACCACCCGGTAGTATAATTCCATCGCAGCCTTGCAAATCAGTATCCTTATGCCAAAGCTTAACTGTTTCTTGTTTCATAGTGTTATGTAAAGTGTACACCATGTCTTCATCACAATTTGACCCCGGAAAAACTACTACTCCAAATTTCATATCTTTTTTCTTTAATTAATTATACTGGCTTGCTGCAACATGCTTACAACAAATAAAATTAGCAAAACCCACGTTAAAAGCTCGGCTAAAATACGGCTTTTTGCGCTGCCTAAGTATATTCCACAAAAAACACTAAGGGGCATTGCAGACAATAAACCTGTGAAAGCCGCTCCTGTACTTACTATAAACCAAGTTGGAACGCTAAAAAAAAACATCCACAAAAAGATAACAAATGCCTTTTGGGTTTTTATTTTGTTTGAAACCGTTTTAATTAAGAAAAAAACAAGGGAAAAAACAGCCACACATGTAACAGAAAAATTAATTAAAAAACTACCTTTTAAATAAGCCGGTATGCCGGGAGCATGAAAAGAATCTCGTAAGTATAGAAAAACCTGTTGCGGATTTTTATTAAATAAAAATAACAATGAAAAGTAAAAGAAATAAGGCAAGCATATGCCCATTATAGCCAACAACCATTCGCGTAAAGAAAATGTACGTAAGATTGCCAAACAAATAAAACAAAGCGCTATAAATAAACTATAAGGGGGGTATATAATAGCTGCAACCACTAAACAAAAAGCGCCATTAAATATGAGCGAATAAACTCTATCTACCTTATAAATTGAAATGAAAAACCATAAAGATGCGCTTAACAATAATTGCGCAAATAATATGGGATGTAAAGGGTTTAAGCTAATGGCATAACACAAAAAAATGCTTAGTAAAAATGAAGGAACGTGATTATTTTTTTCTACTACCTCTTGCGAGTTTATAAATAAATCAAACACAAGTACATTTGCCAGTAAAAGAATAATGCCGCCTATTTTTGAAATTACTCCATAGTTGCCTTGTTGAAGAAAAAAAGATAAAGCACTACTATCTAAAACAGGAGCATTAGCACTATAGTTTATTGAAAATATACCAGCTATTAAGGCAAGTAGAAACAAGTAAACATAAACTAGGTAATTGTTAATTTTTAAAATGTTTAGCAACATTAGCGGATAAAGAAAAATACTTTTATATTTGTACAAAATTAATAAAATTACACCATGACTTGGACAAACTTTTGGTACGGAATAGCTGCAATGTTTGAATTTTGTTTCAAAATTCTTAAAAAATTATATCAAGCACCTAATATAGCCGTTTGGATTTTATTGGCATGCTTACTTGTATTTTGGACTTTGCAATTGGCTAAACACAAAAAAGAAGCTAAACGCGACGGAACTTATATCTAAATTAATTTAAGACTATAGTAAGATAATTCATAGTCATTTTATAAATAAAAAAGCCCCTTAAAATATTTTAAGGGGCTTTTTTATTTATAATCTAAATTTATTTTTTCTCAGTTGCTGCAACAGCATTTTTATCTTTTGGTACAATATATACTTTTTCTAAATCTCTAAATTCCATCGCATTTGCAGGGAAGTTGCGGATGTTTTTCTGAACCAACCTATCATTTTCATCATAAAAAACAGGCATAAGTGCTCCGTCATCAATTAATAACTGATCAGCTCTCATGTATATTTCCATACGTTTTTTAGTATCAGGCTCTTTTAAACCAGCAATAAATAACGAATCAAATTTCGGGTTTCTGTAACGTTGAAAGTTAATAAACGATTTTTCAGACGGATTTGTAGGGATGTGTTTACTATAAAACAAGGTTAAAAATGTTTCAGGATCTGGATAATCAGCCACCCAAGCAGTACGGAAAAACTCCAATTTACCTGATTGATAAGCATCAATCTCTTCTGCAAAAGGTATAACATTAATGCTTACTTCAACACCTAAATTCTCTTTCAACATTTTTTGTACAGTTTCAGCAATTTGCCCGTTACGCTCGCCACCACCCGAATTAATAGTCAATGTAAGCTTTGGAAATCCTTTTCCATTAGGATAACCGGCTTGTTTTAAATATTCTTTTGCTTTTGCAACATCTAAATCATAACCTTTAATTTTAGAAAAATCATAGCCCATTTTTTTAAATGTTTCCGCCGGCGGAACCATACCATAAGTCCCTGGTATTCCTTCTCCTTGAAGGATATAATCTACAATTTTACTTCTATCAATAGCATAGTTAAATGCTAAACGAGTTTCTTTTTTAGTAAAAATAGTACCTGTAAACAACATACCGTATAAATGTGTTGCAAGTGCCGGTACATTTTGTATTTCAAAATCGTTTTTACGAGCATTAGCATTATCATAACTTCCCATTATTTCTTTATACATCTCAATAGGTATACGAAAAACCATATCTAAATTGCCGCGTTGAAACTCAAGCATTTCAGCCTTTTTTTCTTTTATAAATGATACTTTAACGGCATCTAAGTAAGGTAAACGATTCCCATCTTTATCTACATTCCAATAGTTTTGGTTTTTTTCTAAAATAACCGTTTCGCCTTCTTTAATTGTTTTTACTGCAAATGGCCCCGTACCCACACATTTAGTACGCATATCAATGCCATATTTATCAAAAGCTTCTTTAGGATAAATAAAACAACCTGAATGTGCTATAATATTTAAAAAACCTGAAAAAGAATAGTTTAAATCAACCTCAACAGTAGAGTCGTTCAGTACTTTTACACCAGATACGCCACCTTCAATTAACTTGCCACTTTTGCTGGCTTCAAAATACTCATCAGCACCCTTAACTTTATCTTTAAAAGTCACTTCGAAAGAAGCGTTACTTGGTGATGCTTCACATAATTTATCAAAACAATATTTTACATCGGCAGCATTCATTTCACGCCCTTTACCATCAGAAAAACAAGGGTCATCATGAAACCTTACACCTTTACGTAAATGGAAAGTCCAAATAGTTGCATCTGGATTAGTTTCCCAACGGTACGATAAGCAAGGAACAGTAGATAAATCACTTTGATTAAGCTTTACCAATCCTTCATAAACTTGAGTAGAAATATGCCAAGATATAACATCTACAATAGCCAGTGGGTAAAGGTTCTTAAAGTCTTCAAGTTCGTTCATACGGAAAACGCCACCATAGTATACGCCACCTTTTCCTTCTTGTGTTTGATGCTGCTTATTGTCGCCCCCACATGAGGATATAAAAATGGCAACCGAACTTGCTATTAAAAATAGTTTTTTTATTGTCATATAAATTTTGTTCTATCTGTTCTAATCCCCACAAATTTATAAATATTTTAACGTAATTAGTACTATAATGTACAAAATGTATAATGTTAAATATAAAGCCCTTTATTTGTTAGATGAACGGTTACTGATTCTATCTTTGCTCTCTTTAAAATGATTAAAGCATTTATCTCATACATACAAAACCAAACATTATTCAATAAAAACAATAGCCTTTTGGTCGCGGTTAGTGGCGGCACAGATTCTATGGTTTTATGTGATTTATTGCTAAATGCAGGTTTTACCTTTTGTGTAGCACATTGTAATTTTAATTTACGAGGAAAAGAGGCTGATAATGACGAGAAATTTGTAGTAGAATTTTGCGAAAAAAACAAGCTGAAATGCTTTACTAAAACATTTAAAACTGCTACATATGCCAAAAACAAAGGAATTTCTATACAAATGGCAGCCCGTGAATTACGCTATACTTGGTTTAATGAGCTAATTATCAGTCATAATTTTGATTATTTGCTAACGGCACACCATGCAAACGATAATATAGAAACCTTTTTTATTAACCTGCTACGCGGTTCAGGCATAAATGGCTTGAAAGCCATCCTCCCTAAAAAAGATAAAATTGTTCGTCCACTTTTGTTTGCCACACGTACCGAGATAGAAAACTATCTGACTAAAAATAAAATTTCACACAGAGAAGATAACAGCAACAAGGAGGATAAGTATCTTCGAAATCACCTTCGTTTACAAATAATTCCTGCATTAAAAAAGATAAACCCTTCGTTTGAAAAAACAATTTCTGCTGAAATTGAAATTTTGCAACAAACTAACTTAATTTTAAAAAAAGAGGTTGAAAAGCAACGAAAAAAACTACTTCTTAGCGAAGGAGATGCTTTTAAAATTAGCATAAAAAAACTACTAAAAACAACCGCCCAAAAACTTATTTTATTTGAGCTACTAAAAGATTTTGGTTTTAACACCTCCCAAGCAAACGACATATATAATAGTCTACAAGCCCAGTCAGGAAAGGTTTTTACAAGCGAAACACATACCATTGTAAAAGACAGGGATTTTATAATCATAAAAAAAAATGGGGAGGAAACTCATGCTGATGTTTTCATAGATGAAGATACAACAGACTTAAAATCTCCCATAAAAATTAAAATGGAATTTATAACTGGAAATATAAATTCTATTTCAAAAAAGAGTTTTACTCCAACTAAAGCCTTTTTAGATGCCGGTAAACTAACGTTTCCGTTAACTTTAAATAAATGGCAAACAGGCGATAAATTTAAACCCCTTGGCATGAATGGTTTTAAAAAGGTAAGCGATTTTTTTACTGCAGAAAAAGCCACTTTATTCGACAAACAAAATCAATGGATACTACGTTGCAATAATGAGATAATATGGCTTGTAGGCAAGCGTGTAGATGATAGATTTAAAGTAAGTGCCTCAACAACAAAAATTTGTATTATTAGTGTTATCTAATTCTTTAAAATACGGCTCGTTAACCTAAAATAGTATCTTTGCAAAATTATGAGCAAACGTTTAAAAATTGCCCTATTTGTTATTATTGGTGTGCTTTTAGCCGATCAATTAATTAAAATATACATTAAAACTCATTTTGCTTTAGGCGATGAACATGTTTTCTTTTCTTGGTTTCGAATTCATTTTACTGAAAACCCAGGCATGGCTTTTGGACTTGAATTTGGTGGCTTTTTAGGCAAACTGGCACTAAGTGTTTTTAGAATTGGTGCTGCCATTTTTGGCATTTACTATTTACGACAAATTATCCTAAAAAAATACCATGTAGGTTACGTAGCTGCTATTGCCTTTATTTTTGCAGGTGCCGTAGGAAATATTTTAGACAGTATGTTTTATGGAATATTTTTTAACGAAAGTTATGGTGAGCCATCTCATTTTTTTCCGGTGGAAGGCGGTTACGCTGGTTTTTTACATGGTAAGGTGGTAGATATGTTTTATTTTCCTTTGATAGAAGGTCATTTTCCAAATTGGTTTCCAATATGGGGCGGCGAAGAATTTATGTTTTTCAGACCTATTTTTAATTTGGCAGATGCATCTATATCAACTGGAGTAATTATTATTTTACTTTTTCAAAAGAAGTTTTTTGTAGAGAATAAATTAGTTGAAAGTCCTAAAGAGGAACACATATCTCACTCCGAAACTAAAACAGAATAAACCTACAACTCATTAAATGCTTGAGCTATTTTTTTTGCCGTAGCTTCAAACTCTTCTTTCCTAAATTTTTTCTTTGGATTAGCGAAATTTACATCTCTTTCATGTTGTGCCGGAATCAAATGAATATGTGCATGAGGCACCTCAAAACCCAAAACTACGGATGTTACACGTATACAAGGAACAGCCTTTTTTATAGCAACAGCAACTTGTTTAGCAAATTGCATAAGTTGTAAATAAGTTTCATTATCTAAATCAAACAAATAATCAACTTCTTTTTTAGGAACAACTAAAGCATGTCCTTCCGATAGGGGATTTATATCCAAAAATGCAAAACAATGCTCATTTTCAGCTATTTTATAGCAAGGAATATCGCCAATAACAATTTTAGAAAAAATACTGGGCATTTTAAATACTAATAGCCATTATTTCAAACGGAATAACACCTGCCGGTACGGTAACGTCAACTTTATCGCCTACTTTTTTACCCATTAAACCTTTACCAATAGGCGAATCAACCGAAATTTTACCTTCTTTTAAGTTTGCCTCGCTTTGTGTAACCAAAGTATATTCAACTACTTGTTTTGTTTTAGTGTTTTTAATTTTCACTTTCGTTAAAATAGAAACTTTTGAAGCATCTAACGAGCTGGCATCTCTTAAACGTGCATTTGATAAAGTATCTTCTAATTTAGCAATACGAGCCTCTAACATCCCTTGCGCTTCTCTTGCAGCATCATATTCAGCATTCTCACTTAAATCGCCTTTATCACGCGCCTCAGCTATTTGTTTAGTAACACTGGCACGTTCTTTCGTCTTCAAAAAATGAAGCTCATCTGTAAGTTTCTTTAATCCTTCTTCTGTAAAGTAAGATATGTTTTGTGATTGAGACATGTTGTATCTTTTTAAATATAGAAACCCGCCATTTTGGGGCGGGCTTCTATAGTACAAATTTACTAAATTATTTTTTGGTTTACAAATTTACCCTAAAACCAAAGGTGTTTACACCAGAAAATGAACTTGTAAAACGATACGAGTAATCTACAGCAAAAGTAGATTTTTTATCTTTCCCGAATGGTATTTGAATTGTTGCACCTGCACTTGGGCCAGTAAATACAGTTGAAGAAAGCGAAGTACCTATGTTTTTCTCATAAGTATAACCACCACGTAGTCTTAGAATTTTTCTAATTCCTAATTCCATACCAAGACTGTACTGGTCATTTGTAAATGAATTAGATGTAAAGTTTCCAGCAACAGTTAATCTATAATCTTTTTTCAAACCAGAAGAATCTTTAGTTAAATAGAAATCATATGCTAAACCAATGTTTAATAACGAAGGTAATTCAAAAGCCGATGATTTGTTTTCGAAAGAAGCTGTATATCCGTTTACAGAATTATTGTATTGAGTTCCGTTTAAGATATTTGCATCAAAAGCTAAACCATCTCCGCTATAATTCATTTTAGGCCCCACATTACGTAATGCTATACCAAAATGCACTTGGTCGTATTTACCAGTATGATACTGAATGCCTGCATCAACTGCTACACCTGTTGCATGAACGTTAGCTATTTGCTCCTGAATGATACGAACAGTTGCTCCACCATATATATTATCAGAAAAACCTTTGGCATACGATAAGCCAATATTAATAAACGAAGGATTAAATGTTCCTACGCCGCCTTCTGGGTTATCGGTAGTTGTAATAGGAATGCTACCGGCACTTAAAGACATTACATTTAGCCCTATACAACCTGTTTCACCAACGTGTTGCGAAAAACCAAAATTATTTATTGCAATACCTGAGCCTCCCAACCAATCTGTATGGCTAAATACAACTTCTGTTTTACGAGTAAAAGCCATACCCGCAATGTTAGAAAACATGGATTCTAACCCGCGAACGCATGAGCTGTTTGCTCCTCCCCAACCACTTGAACTGGCATAAGGATTTATCAGTAACTCTTGTGCACCAGCAGACCCACCCCTATCGGGGTTACCGGCATAAGAACATACCGGAACTACAGTTATTGCTGCCAATAAGGTGCCTGATATTATTTGTTTTAACTTTATATTCATAGTCTCTTCTGTTAAATCTTAATAAGATTGTAAATCATAAGGTCGCATAATGCCGTACCATTTAATAACTCTTTCACCAATGCCAGGTGCATCTATATGCAGTACATACAAACCACTTGCAACCTGTATGTTAGCCGAATTATGTAAATCCCAAGTCATATAAGTATCACTATTATCCTTACTAAGTGTTCTTATTAAAGTACCCGATAGTGTATATATATTTATTGTACATTTAACTGGCAGGTTAATAATTTTTACCAATAAGTCGATACGTGTAGCCTCATATGCATCATGTGCATAATAAGGGTTTGGAACAATATTAATCAACGCTAAGCCAGCTTGCGCTGTACCAGACTGATAGATACTTGCAACCAAATCGTTCGTACTAAATGTATACATTGGGAAGTTACCATTTTGCGGACTGCTAAGTACATCTGCCGGTACACTTGTTGGCAAATCACTATTTAGTGGAGTTACAGAATAAGCACCAGTTGACACCAATGATACTAGATTACCAGCAGCCGTTGTTGTAGCAACTGAATAACTTGCATTAGCAGGAGAAGTAACTGTAGATAAACCATATCTAAAAGGTTTTGGTACCCTAATCTTAACCTTAGCATCTCCAGGTATAGGATTATGTTTTAAATCAACCGATGATAATGGCATACTACACCACATGATATCTCTAAATAGTGCAGCCAATATAGACCACTTATTTTTTTTGGTTGCTGTGTTTGGATAAGCACTATATTTTAGAGGTAGAAAAGGTAAGCCCTTAAGCATTTGGTAAGTTGTTTGTCCCGCATCATAACGTCCCACATCTGCAGGTAAGGTGTTTGGTGTAGGTAAATTTGGAAAACTAAAAATACCATCTGCATTATGACCTAAGATATATACATAGTGCATGCCGCCATAAACAGTGTTACCATTAGCATCTACAATAGTAGATGTTGGGTTCCATAGCATATCATTACCATTATTATGGATAGAATCTGCTGAATTTTCAGAAAAAATTATGTTTAACCGTTCTCCGGTTTCTATGTTAATAGCGTAACCAGGGAACCAGCCCATACTACTATCAGCAGTTAATGTAGCATCAGCATTATTATAATTAGAATTAGTTGACCCAACCGAATTTCCGTTTTTATCGACCGATTTAGCCCTGCGTAATTGCCATTTATAGGGTAAACCTGTATCTGGATCTTTATTTGTGTTCATATCAACAACCGGACAACGAGTCCATTTACTTTGATCGCTAGTAAATACAATATCTACGCTACTTAATAAACGAGTATCAGTAAATAAAGCTGTGTTATTTATAATAGAAGTTCCAACAGCATCATTGGTAGAAAAACCAGGATATGAGCCATCTTGGTTAACCATTCTATAAGGTGCCCAAGTTCCTCCTACTACTCCTTCCCACACCTGCCCCGGGTCAGCAAAATCTTTAGGGAATTTAGTGCCTGAAGGATTTATACCAAATATATCGTTAGGTGAAGAAGCTATGTTATTTCCAGCTAAAATCCAATCTTGATTAGTTAAATCGATATCAGGTATGCCAGTTAACCACCCACTACCTGCATATGATATAGAAGACTCTAATAAATCACCTGAAATAGCAGAACCTACATATGCACTATAAGTAGTAGTTGTTGTACCACTAGTACTAGTATAATCTACTATTTTTGCTGTCATTTGAGGATCTGATACTTGTTGGATAGTAATTGAAAATCCTAAAGATTCGTTATTTAAGCCTGTAATAATTTTTTCTTGTGCTACACTTAAACCTTCATCAGATAACCAAGTTTTAGTTACTTTATTTCCGTTAACATCAGTATAGGTACCAGTCATAAACCATTTTATTGTTGCTATATTTTTAAGCCTTCCAGTATCTAAAGTAGTAGGATCAGCATTAGGTGGGTTACCATTATAAGACCAAACGGTGCTACTACCTGAAGTTTGTGCACTAGCTGCAATCATTTTAACCGTAAAGTCTCCTTTAACAACACGTAACGGGTCTATAACTTTTACATTTATAGGTGCTCTATTGGCTACATAAGTTAATGTTTGTGCTCTTTGTACCGGACTGCTTAATATATTAGCTACAGTTTGGTCTGTTAAATCTAATGCATAACCACCATTACCTTGACCCTCAACACGAGTAACAGCCGGACCATTACCATAACTTGAATTCATAATCGTTCCGTTAGCCTCAACAGATGGATTATGCGGAATACCTGTAGCTACTTTTATGTTGTTTCTTCCTTGCAGATAAGGCACTTTTTGACCATTATAATCTCCACTTGGAGGGTTAGAATATGTAATTGATGTAACAGTACCAGTAGTGGTAACACTTGTTGTAGGTGGCACATCAGGTGCATAAGTTAAAAAGTTATTATAAGCATACGCAACTGCTATAAAGTAGTAATTTTTAAAATTAACCAACCTTGTATCAGAAACTGCAAATAAATCTTTAGTAACACTAAATGAATTTTGAATGCCTGCATCAGCACCTGTAACCATTACCTGAGGAACATTTTGTCCAATGGCAGGGTCTAAGATAAAATTAGTGATTTTGCTTACTCCATTTTTTATATCACACTGAAATATCAAACGAGCTAAATTGGCATTGGTTAAATCTGTAACAGATACAGTTCCATCTAATAACTGGTATATTTGATATCCTTCAAACCTATATACATTATCAGTTATGCCAGCAGGTAAAACTATACTTGGATCAAAATCTGCATAACGCTTAGCCTCGTAATTATTACTTGTATAAGGGTTATTGGTTAAAGTAATTAGTAATTGCTGATTAAGCTCTTGTATAGTTAAATCAGGTGCATCAGGTCCATCTAATACTTTAAAACAATTATCAAATAAGGCTTGTGCTTTATCATCTGCCGCAAACATTAGTGGAATTGGTTCTAAGTTGTTATTAGAGTTTGAACGCGCAAAAGGCAAACCAAAAGTTACGTAGTTTACAGCGCCCGGTAGTAAAGTAAATTTACCTGCAGATTGCATAAAACGTCTGTCGCCTGGTGCGTTACCTGCTTCAGCTTCAGTCCAACCGGTAGATGTACCAGACCATGCACCTGCCGGAGCTGGTATCGGTGCATTTTGTGCGCTACCTGCTCCATATCCTAAAGGTTTATAGCCCAAGCCCCAACCATTAGGATCAGAAGTACCAGGATAAAGAAACTTACATGCTGTACCAGTAGCGGTTAAACCCTGAGCACCGTAAGTCATCGGTGTTCCGGTTTCCCATTTACCTGCCATTAAGTTATAGTATGCAGTGTATCCATTAGGATATGGAGGGTTACCATTTAAAGTACTTCCTGTATTGTTGTAATATGTAAACCTTGACATGATACATTGTTCAGGCAACACATTATCCATAATAGGAGGTCCACAAGATGGGCAAGGATGACCTGTAGCATCAACTTGCCAAGAGCAATCTACACAGCCATCACGGTCATTATCTATACTATCTTTTAAGTTAGCATAAGGTCCTTGAAAGAAATCGCAACCAATGGCTGGCAATTTATCGTGGTAACCGGTTTGTCCACCAACATCTTCATCATAATTATCTCCATTGTACTGGTAACCTAAGCCACGACTAACATCACAACCTACATAATCATCTTGATAGTTACCTAAATCACAATCATCCCAAACAGTAAAATAGGTAGAATCTACTTTATTACTACTCCAGTTAATAATTTCGTAGTTATAAAAAGTCATATCGTTTAATTGGTCGCTCGTAGAAAACTCAAATGCCTGCCCACGTATTTCAACTCCAATTTTTTGACCACCGGTTTCGCCATGTATAGCATTTCCATTATCATTAAATACAAAGAAAAGAGTTTGATCTCCAAATAAATATCTAACGCATTGCCCACGTGAAACTGTATGAGTAGGAACTATGTAAGCAGGATAATCTCCGCTGGCATAATTATATAAACCATCTGCATTTATGTCATAATAAGGTGCCAAATAATTCATTGGGTATACTACACCATTTAAACCGGCTAATGGGGCGCTGCTGGTGGTACCGTTTGGTATATCCGTATTATATCCGGGATACTCCGGATTACCAGGATAATCTTTTATCCAAGAAGGTGTATTAGGGTCTGCCGAGCCATACTGTTGCCAATAAGCATAGAAACTGGCTACGTCATTTCTGTTAAAAGTCCAAACTTTATCATATGCTTGACAGGTTTGTACACTAATACTTAAATCAGTAGGGTTTAAAGGTCCTGGCCAAAAGTCTATACCATTTTGACGGTAAGTCATAGCCGACATATGGATTGCATTATTAACATAGCCTCCAAACCACAAAGAACCTGCAAACTGGGCGTATGAGTTACTTCCTTTTGGTATCTCGTATTTAGCAATAGATGCCGAAAAATCCCACCACATATCACCATCTGTTAAAACACGTGTGCGTACGTTGTTTAATTGGATTTCTTGTTGAGTAGAACCAGCCGAGCAACCCGTTGCCATAACCGAATTGTTACTGTTATTACGATGTCCACCACCGCTTCCACCAATATTCTCTCTTGCAGATAGAGTTATACTAAACCCTAATGAAAACAAGAACAAAGCAGTTTTTGTTTTTTTACCGATTGAATTAAACGTTGAATTTTTCATGGCTAATATTTTTATAAATTAAAAATCAAATTGTAAACCTATACGTATTTGACGAGGCATACTGTAATAACGTCCATCAGCTAATTTAGCATTGTATAAGGTTGTAAAACCTTGCCCGTAAGCCGCACTTTGCGCATATTTAGAATTTATTTCGTTTATACCAAAAGCAGATGCTAAATATCCATCGTCTTTAGGGCTACCTGTATAACTGTGTACATTAATTACGTTTTTAGTGTTAAATAAGTTAAGAACTTGTAAGTATATATTTAAATTAGTATGTTTTGCTTTATCACCGTCTTGTTTACCACCCCATGTTAAAGGGATATTTTTATCAATACGCATATCTACCCTAAACTGCCAAGGGTAACGAGATCCATTTAAACTTCCTGCAAGATACTGAGTAATACTATTACCAATTTCAACATCAGATGCAGCAGGAGTTCTTTGTGAATATGGAGTACCTGAACCTAAACGAGCTACAAAGTTTATACCTATATCTCTAAGCCATTGTATGGTTTTTTCTTTGTCGCTACCTTTTTTCCTTGTTGTTTGAATTCCCCGGTAATCTTTTCCATTACCAAAACGGTAATCAACCTGAGCTGTCATCGTATGACGTTGATCATAATCTAAAGGTGTAATTACACGTAAGTTAGGCTGGCTACTATTTACAAGATTATAACCTCCATTGGCATTAGACCCAGAGCCCTCAGCAAACTGAAGTGTATAGTTTGCACTTAATTGAAAACCAGCAGTTCTACGTAATTGAAACTCAGCCGAAAACCCTTTAACCGTACCAAAATCTATATTTCCGTATGTTATATAAGATAAAGGATAAGCTTGGTTAACCCTTGTAACCTGAACCTGATTACGCATTTCACGATAAAAAGCTGATAATTTAAGGGCTGCATTTTTCTTTTCATTTAAAATTTGGCTAAATCCTAACTCATAATCAACTGTACGCTCCGGTTTTAAGTTACCATTTGCTACAATAGCCCCCTGGTTTGAAGTTAAAAAGTAATAATCTTGAGGGTTTGTTCTGTTATATGAGGTATAAGGAGCACCGTTTACTCCATCACTTTGTTGAGCAGGAGGACGTTGAGTTAATATATCATAATGGGCAAAGAAGTTTGCTACACCCGATATTGGGAAAGAGAACGCCACACGTGGCATAACATTAATTTGTGGTTTATAGGCTGTAAAAGCTGTGTTAGAATAAGGAGTTTTATCTGTTGGATTTTTTAACCAAGGTAAAGCTTGTGCACCGCTTGAACCTGCTTCAGCAATAACTTTTGGGTCAGACACTATGTTACCCGATGCATCATACCATGTGCTACCAGAACGGAAACCAGTTATTTGTTTAATTTGCTGGTTAGGATCTGATACATAGATAATCGCGTCTTTTGGAATGCTTGATGGAATTGAACCAGTATATTGACCAGCTAAAGAACCAAGATCTGAAGTACTATAAGCATCTTTTAATAAAAATGGATCTTTAAGAACTTGTTGGTTAGCATCATATCTATCAACACGTAAACCCACGTTAAATTTAACGTCTTTATAATCAAATTTATCTTGTATGTAACCAGCCATATAAACAGGTGTAAATGCACCTGTTAACCTATCATAGTTTTTATCTCCAAATTTATCAGTTGTAAATTTGTTTAAGAAATCACTAAAAGATACTTTTCCGCTTCCAGCTAAACGATTACCTGAATAATCGTAACCCCAAGCACTAACTATTTGCTGTCCGTTATTTAATAATTCATCCGCCGAAAACATTTTTAAGTTGAAAACAGACGGGTCATACTGATTTACGTTAATATACTGGGTAGATTGCCCACTATGAATGCCCATTACCTGATCGTAAAAGTTTTTTGAGAATACAGATTGTGACGCTTGGTCATAAGCTACATTATAAACATAAACACCTGCGCTACTTGTTACTGGAGCGCCATTTGTTTGTGTTTTATTTATAGGACCATTACCTGTTGCTGCCTGGTATGCAGCTTGAGATGCATAATAAGTACCGGTTGAATCTAAAAGCTGATTATGCTGGTTTGCTAATTGTTGCATAACAGTATATAAGCCCCTCGCATTAACATCATACCCTCTTTCATTACGTTGGTCGTACTCAACACCAACCATAAGTGAATGGTTTTTAATATCAGCAGAAAAGTTTGAGGTTACCCTAAAAATACTATTATCTCTAACCGAATAACCCCCTGTTGTTCTGCCCGTGTTATAATAAAGACCTTGCACGTTAGCTGGTACAGATCCGTTTATTAAACCTTGCCCATTTAGTATTTGTGAATAGTTATTTATATGACTTGCGCCAATATCATTAATTACATTACTTGTGTAATTAGCAGAAAGCGGATTTTGTGTACCCGGCTGGAATGTAATTAAAGAATCTTGATACCCCTGAAGAGCATAAACACCATGATACATAGTTGGGTTTTTAGTTCCATTTTTAATAGCTACGGTTGTAGTGTCGCTACTAAAAGTAGGGGTGCGGTACTCATTAAATTTACCTACGAAACCATAAGCAAACATGTCGTTTTTTAATTGTTCATCTTGTTGGGTGTATTTATATTTTTGATACCCTGCTTGAAAAGTGAAATAAGCACGTTTTACTACAGATTGTGTTTTATCTTGCTCAGTAGTAGTTTGTGCACCAAATTTTTGAGTTAAACGTACATAACCACGATACGTTTGTTCAATTACCTGTGGGTTATGCTGACTGTTTAAAAGCGAATACTCTTGTACAAAAGTGTGGTAGTTATTATAATCTATGTTACCACCCAGTGTAATTTTTAAGTTTGGAGTTACTTGAAAATCAATTTTTGGAGCTAACGATATTTGTTTGTTTCCAACATTTGGACGAACTTTAGCTGTATATAAATCGTTTTGTGTTAAAAATGAGCTTGAGGTATAGTATGTTTGGTTAGCTGCATTGTATTGTATAGGGTTTTGCTCTAACTGTGCCAATTTTGCTGAATTAACTTGAGGAATACCTCCAGCCCAAGGGCGAGGGTCTTTTTGATAAACACCCTGACCAGCCATAAAGAAACCAATTATTGGCTGTTTATTATTTGAAGAATCCTTTTTACTTGCAAGAGGTCCGCCTAAACTAAAACCACCAAAATTATAGCCATAAGGGTCGGTTAATTGAGAAGAGATTAACTCAACGCCGCCAAACCATTTAGGTTGTGTACCTCTTGTTGTAATAGAAACCGCACCACCAGTAACGTCTCCATACTGTGCAGGTAAACCGCCTAACATTACACTCATTTGCTCAACAGCTCCTTGTGGTATATTAGTTGTACCTATAGCACGTTCACCATCTACATATATATTTGTATTTCCGGCACGGGCACCACGCACTTGTATTTGAGTACTCGATCCATTATCGGTTAAAATAACTCCAGCTTGCGTAGATATAACTGAGTTTACATCCTTTGCAGCCATGTTTTGAAATTGTTCTCTATCAATGGTACCACCTGATTTTGTGTCCGGGTCAATTAAAGGAACAGCATACTCGGTAACAACAACTTCTTGTAAGTTAACTCCTCCTTCATTTGATAATGCTATATTAACGTAAGCTGTTTTATCATTATGGACTTCAACATCATTAATCTGTTGAGGCTGATAACCAACATAAACCGCTTTCACATTATATTTACCGGCATTTAAGGGTTTAATCATTACGTTACCATCCATATCGGTAGTACCAACTGCAACCTGCACCTTACCATTATAAACAACTACGTTAGCAAAAGGAATAGACTCTTTAGGGTTTTTCTTATCAACTAAAGTAATTTTTATAGCGCCTCCATTGTTCTGCGCGCCTACGTAGAAGCCTAAAAAAACAAATGCTACAATAAATAAATATATTTTTTTCATACGCTTAATTTATATTTTGGTGTACTATTATCTTTAATTGAGGGGCTAAAAGTAACATCCTGTTAAAATATCACAAAACTTTTTTTCACTTTTTTTCATTTTTATTACCAAATTGTTAAATAATCGGCGTTTTTACTGGAGTTTCGGCTTTTAATAATTATTAACGGTTTCTTCACAATATTACAAAAATTAAGATGGCATGGTAATTTTATTAATTAAACGGTGGTACTTTTTTTTTAAACGGTAGGTTTTAACAAAAAAACGGTCGACTTTTTTTAACCTATTTTTTCAAAAATCAGTTCACAGTTTTACTATTTCGTTGTTTATCCCTCTTTTTATTTTTCTTCATTCGCTTTAAAACATCCTTGCTTTGTATTCTTTTATGATGCTCTTTAATGGCTTTTTCCTCTTCTTTTTTTTGCTTGCGAGCCGCTTTATCTTCTGCCCTTGCCTCTTTACGTTGCTTTTTTTTAGAAGCTACTTGATTTTTAGCTCCCTCGGATGTAGACTCCTGAGCTATTGCATTAGTAGTACACCCTAAGCCGATTACCAATATGATTGAAAATAAAACTTTACGCATTTTTTTGTTTGTATTTAATAACTTCTACACCAAATTTTGTAAGAAAATCAACACCTTCTTCGGTCGGTAAGCCTTTCATTTCGGCATAAGAGTTTAAATAAATTACTTTTTTTATGCCTACCGTGTAAATAACACGAGCACAAGCAATACAAGGAGCAAGCGTTACATAAACCGTACTTCCATCTAACGATACGTTACTTTTAGTAGCATATAAAATGGCATTTTGCTCAGCATGTAAAGCAAGTGAGCAACTATTTTTGCTATCACGCGGGCAACCTGTTTCTGGCCAAACTTCATCGCAATTATGTGTGCCTGCCGGCGGGCCGTTATAACCTACTGAAATTATACGTGTATCTTTTGTAAGAACAGCTCCCACATGGGCTTTTACACAGTGAGATTTTTTGCTAAGGTTTATAGCCAAATCCATATAAATATCATCAAACTCAGGTTTGTTCATTTTTTAATTTTATTTATAGTGGATTTTGCATTAAAGATTTTTTTTAAAACTAAAAAAGCCCCATTACAAGGGCTTTTCAAGAGTTAGTGCGGATGAAGGGACTCGAACCCCCACGCCTCTCGGCACCAGATCCTAAGTCTGGCGCGGCTGCCATTACGCCACATCCGCATCTATTTCAAAAAACAAAGAGGCTTTTTATTGCCTCTTCCATTTTGCTCCCCGGACTGGACTTGAACCAGTGACCCCATGATTAACAGTCATGTGCTCTAACCAACTGAGCTACCAGGGATTTTACCATTTCTTTTCAAATGGGCTGCAATATTACTATCAATTTTGTAAATAAGCAATATATTTGCGAAAAATATTTTTTATGAGTTTATTGTTATTGGTTCCGTGGCGTTTGATGCAATTGAAACACCCTTTGGTAAAACAGACAAAATTGTAGGCGGAGCAGCTTCGTACATAAGCCTTGCAGCTTCTTACTTTATTAATGAAATTAATATTGTTTCGGTTGTTGGAGAAGATTTTTCACAAGATTTTCTAAACATCTTAAAAAAACAAGGCGTTAATTTAGATGGGCTTCAAATAAAAAAAGGTGAAAAATCTTTTTTTTGGGCAGGCAAGTACCATAACGATTTAAATAACAGAGATACGTTAGATACACAACTAAACGTTTTAGCTGATTTTGATCCGATAGTTCCGGCATCGTATCAAAACTGCGAGTTTTTAATGTTAGGTAACCTAATGCCATCGTTACAACTGAAAGTGTTAGCACAGCTAAAAACACGTCCGAAATTAATTGTGTTAGACACTATGAATTTTTGGATGGACATTGCCATGGACGATTTAAAAAAGGTAATTGAAAAAGTTGATGTGCTAACTATTAATGATAGCGAAGCACGCCAACTTTCAGGCGAATACTCTTTAGTAAAAGCGGCTCAAAAAATTATTAAAATGGGTCCTAAAACTTTAATTATTAAAAAAGGTGAGCATGGCGCTTTACTGTTTAATAAAGATGAAGTTTTCTTTGCTCCTGCCCTACCTTTAGAAGAAGTTTTTGACCCAACCGGTGCCGGTGATAGTTTTGCAGGTGGCTTTATTGGCTACTTAGCCAAAACAAAAGATATATCGTTTGAAAATATGAAACGTGCCATTATTTATGGTTCTGCTATGGCAAGTTTTACGGTAGAAAAATTTGGTACTGAAAGATTAATTGGCCTTACACATGAAAATGTGGAAGACCGCGTACAAGAGTTTGTAGACCTTGTTCAGTTTGATATTTCGTTAGTATAAATGAAACACCTTCTAACTATAAACGAATATGTAGAAGGTGTTTTAAATAAAGATATTTCTGTTTTAGCACGGGCTATAACACTTGTAGAATCGAGTAAAACGGAACATCAGGAAATTTCTAAACAAATTATCGAAAAAATTTTACCGTACACAGGTAAATCTGTACGCCTTGGCATTACAGGTGTTCCGGGTGTTGGTAAAAGTACTTTTATAGAAATTTTTGGGCAAATTTTAGTTCAAAAAAATCACAAAGTAGCAGTGTTGGCAGTAGACCCAAGTAGTACGCTTAGTAAGGGAAGCATTCTGGGCGATAAAACCCGTATGGAGAAGCTCTCTACCGACAACCATGTATTTATTCGCCCATCGCCATCAAGCGGCAGTTTAGGTGGTGTAGCACGCAAGACAAGAGAAACTATTTTGTTATGCGAAGCAGCAGGTTTTGATTATATTATTATTGAGACTGTTGGTGTTGGGCAAAGCGAGACAGAAGTACACCAGCTAACCGATTTCTTTTTATTATTAATGCTCGCCGGTGCCGGAGATGAATTACAAGGCATTAAGCGTGGGATTATGGAAATGGCTGATGGCATTGCTATCACAAAATCTGACGGAAATAATTTGGATAAAGCTAAAATTGCACGAGCCGAATATGCAAATGCAATACATTTATTTCCGCCAACCGAAAGTGGATGGATACCAGAGGTAAAAACCTGCTCAAGTACTGAAAATAAAGGCATCGAAGAAGTATACGATATGATTGAAAAATATATCCGTCATACACAAAGCAAAAATTTCTTTCATAAAAAAAGACAAGAACAAACCATTTTTTGGTTTGAAAGTTTAGTTCAGGAAAAAATTAGAGATTATTTTTTTAGCGATAAAAAATTTCTTCAACGTTATAGCGATGCTAAAGACCTTATTACTAAAAACGAAACCAGTATTTTAAATGTTGTAAACACTGTGTTTACTAAATAATTCTTATCTGCAAAAAGCATAATAGCTTGCAACTACCATTAAGCCTTGAAAAAACATAGTACCATCTAAAATGCCGTAATAGTAGTAGATTGTGCTCTTAATTTTTTTATTTACAATAAAAAAAAATGTTGTTATGGCAGAAATTATGAGGGCAGGTAATGTATATACTAAAGGGCTTTTTATATAATGCGCTAAACAGAGTACAAAAAAAAATAACAAAGAAAGCATTGCAAGCTGTGTAGCCTTTTTTTCTCCTATTAATAAAGGAATTGTCTTTAATCCGGCACTTTTGTCACTTTCTATATCGCGTATATCAAAGGGGATGGTAATAGCAAAAACAAACAAAGTTCGTTCAGCAAGCATCAATAAAATATTTATTTTATCAAAGCTCTTATCTGATTGGATGACGGGCAAAAGCACTGTAGATAGTGCCCAAATGGTTGATATTAAGAATATTTTTAGGATAGAAATTTCTCGCAACCTGAAAAGTTTTTTTTTGCTTTTAAATATAGGTAAGGAATAAAAAATAGTTATTAACCCTATAGGGAGTAAGGTTATTATAACTTGAGTTTTAGCAAATACAAGGGCTGCGAAAAAACCGCCTACCGAAAATATCATTAAAAAATAAAAAGTGGCAATGTTACTTCTAAGCCATGTGTATTTTTCATCAACAAGTATCTCTTTTCTAAACCACAGTGTAATTAAACGATGTAAATTATACTCGAGCATGGTGGCAAAAAAAATAATAAATAGATAGGGGTGCCATTGAGGCTGCATACCAAGTTGAACTTGGGCTTGTACGGTTAATAAAACGGCTGCTAAAGAAATATAAACATTACTATTTATTAAGAAATAATAAAATTGTTTTAAAATCATAGCACCATTAAATCAAACCCCATGTTACGTTGCAGTTTCTTCCGTTTTGTTTATTTTTATTACTTCAGCTAACGATTTTAATGCCCTATCGTGCTTTTTCACAAAAGGGTTATCTAAATCCCACACATAACCGGCTAATACAGAACAGATTTGTTTTTTAAAATCAGGATTGACATTTTTAGCAAAAAATATTTCGCTAAGTGTTCCATCATACCAAGCCATTACATAACTCCTGAATGTATCAACCCCAATAGTAGTAGGCTTCATAAAATCTTCTTCCCAATCTATTTTCGCACCATTTAGTTGCTTTACAACCAGATTTGCCGCACGTTGGCTGGAAGATACAGCCAGAGTAACTCCTGACGAAAATACAGGGTCTAAAAACTCTGTAACGTTTCCGGTTAAAACATAACCATCACCATAAAACTTATCGGTAGTAACACTCCAACCCTGAATGGTACGAGGCTCAAATGCAAATTCTTCGCTACCAAAACGCTCTTTCGTGTTTACTTCGCTGTTAATTAAAAAACGTAATTGTTCTTCGGGCGACAAATGTTTTATCTTATCAAAAAAGCTTTCATGCCCCACAAAACCAACTGAAGTTAGGCCATTAGAAAAAGGAATAACCCAAACCCAAACTCCAGGCTCATGTACAATAATTATGATACGATTTGGCTCATCGTAATTTAAACGTTTAGGGTCTTTTATATGCGCAAATAGTGTTTTGCGCATAGGTAAATTACTTGGTCGATCTAAATTAAATAAACGTGGAATAACACGGCCATAACCACTGGCATCAACAATAAAACGGGCTTTTATTTGAGATTGCTTGCCATCTTTATCAACCACAGTTGTAACAGAATCTGTTCCGTTAAACTTTATATCAGTTACCGCTGTTTCAAAATCAAGCTGTACCCCTTGCCTTTGTACTTCTTTAGCTAATGCTAAATCAAAATCAGCACGGGGCACCTGCCAGGTCCACGACCAACCTTGAGTAAACTGATCGCTGAAATTGAAATCGCAAATATCGCTTCCGCGCAAAAACTTTGCCCCAAATTTTTCCTGAAAGCCTTGTTCTTTAATAGCATCTAAAAGTTTAGCCTCATTTAATGCTTCCATAGAACGCGGCAACAGACTTTCGCCAATTACAAAACGAGGAAACTTTTCCTTTTCTACCATGTGTACTTTTAAACCACTTTGGTTTATGATACTTGCGGCTACCGATCCTGCAGGCCCGGCACCAATAACTAAAACATCTACGCTTGTTGTTTGCATATTTATAAAATAAACAGGAATATAATTCTCAAATATAAGATTTAGTTTGCTATAGATAATGATACAAGTTAGGTTTTTAAAAATTGATAATTTTTACTTCGCCCATTTAATTATTATTTTATCTTCGTAGGCGTAAAAGTATATCATGCGTAAGAAAATTGAAGAAGCTTTAAATACTATTCGCCCCTATTTAGTGGCAGATGGGGGAAATGTGGAATTGATTGAAATTACTGACGATTTAATTGTGCGTGTTGAGTTAAAAGGGTCCTGCCAATCGTGCTCTATGAGTACTATGACAATGAAAGCCGGCATAGAAGAAACCATTAAACGTGCCGTACCAGAAATAAAAGCAGTAGAGGCTGTTAACCCCGCCGTATTAAAATAAAGATGAGACTTTTTTTTCTTTTACTTGTATTTGCGTTTTCAGTAAAAGCGCAGATAAAACATATTGAGTTAGAAGTAAAAACAGACGATAAAATATCTGTCCATGGTTTTAGTTATTGGAAGGAATTAAATATTAAATCAGCAGACACCGCTTTTAATTACTCATTAGACACAAAAAAGACCAAGATTATCCCAAATCTTAAAGCCGATAATTATACTGTAACTATAACTTCTGTTTTTAACACCCAAATAAGCAAACAAGTAACTCTACAAAAAAAAAATACGCTTTTAAAATTCACCGGGTTAGTAACTACTTACTATAAAGCACCTGATAAGCAGAATATTACAGAAAAAATAAAATTACATGATACCTTGTATATTATTTATAACACTACCCGTAACGACGAAAATAATAATGTAAAATTAGCCATTACAAAAAACACCGAAGGTTACTCTGCCATATTATACGAAGGATTAACGAATACTGTTTATGCTGCCCAGCAGTTTAATCCCGATTTATACAAATATATTATTGAGTTTGAAACGGGAGGGAAAAAAGCAAATTCGCCAAAGACAGAAACAAAAGATGATAAAGAAATTTATAGTATTGAGTTGAATAAAGAAATTACTTCATTTATTATACCCGGCACTTGGGGAGGTTTAAATAAATTACGAGCCCTTTTATTTATAGTTCAAAAATAACCATGCCGCGTAAAGAAAACCTTTCGATAGAAGAAAGGCTTGAACGAGCCCGTGAAATTTTTACGCGCAAACAACACGAAAAGCATAAAGAGATATCGCATCTTTATAAAACTAAAATTTATAACCTGGCAAAAAAAAGCTGTATAGTTTTTTTATGGATAGCACAACTAATATTTATTGATTGGTCTCTCCCCTACCTTAAGGAAAAAGATATAATTACAAATGGTTATAGAGTGAATTATTCAAAAAGCGATAAGCATACTATGACTGATTTTTATGTAACCATACAAACGCAACGATACCCAAAACTTGAATTATTCCTTTCAAATGAAAGTATAGAGCCACAAGTGCGTGATAGTGTTATTATCTTAAAATCGTTATTACTACATGACCCGAAGAAAGTAATCGATATAAACAGAAATGAAACTTATTTGGTTAGCAGTTCGATTACATATTTACTATTACCACTTATTATTATATCTTCTGTACTATCGTTATTATTTCTTTTTATTAAAAACATTGAAGTAAAACCCTTTTACTATTTTATGTTTTTTACAAACATAGCAGCAGTTTTTGTTTTAATTTTTTATTACCTTAAGTAGCCCAACTTACTATTTTACTATTGGAGTATTTTTAGGTTTCTTAATTAAAATACGGCGAAAAAAATCAGTCATTGAATTAAACTCTTCTCTATAAAAAATACCGGCCCCCTGTGTAAACTGGCCGCCAAGCGTAGCTATTTGAAAGTTATCATTGCTCCTATTAAACGCTTTTACATGTACCTTACTATCTTTAGTGAGTTTATAATCTACGTTTAAATCGCCAATAAGCGTACTTGTTTTTGTTGTTGCATTGTTGTTAACCCCTACGTTTCCATCAACAGTTAGTTTATCGTTAAAAAGCTGTGTTGATAAGGCAACATCAATCTCTTCGTTACTTAATGCAGAACTTGGCCTATAATTAAACCCTAAATTAAACGCTTTTGTAAACTTAGATAACATGCCGTTTAATTGATTAGAAAGCATCTCGGTAGCATTATTGCCCGCTGCACTACCCGCATTAACACCACCTTGCCCCAAAGCTAAAGGAGTAACAAAACTACGCAGTAACAATAATGAAAATACTTGACGATTTAACTCCTGTTCATTATTAATATAACCCATTACCTGAGAGCGCAACACCTCACTAACCGTTGGTAATTCGATACCAAATGTAATATCAGGATTCATTAATTTATTTTTTAAAAACAGTTTGCAGTTTACTGGATACCGTTTATTGTTATCTCCTCCACCCGCAGTATTTGATGAACTATTGTCGCTTGTTTGCTCAGGAAAAAATGGTGCCAATGAAGTACGCTGTTTATAGGTGGCTGCAATATTTATGTCTGCATCGTAAGGGTCGCCACTCCAACGTATGTTGCTTCCTTCATCAATATCAAATTTTTTGTTAATCACATTTTGTAGGGTAAATAAATAGCTTCCTTCGGTTATAGTGTATATGCCATACATTTCAAAATTTCCACTTGTGTTAATGTTCATATTTATATTTCCTTTACCTCTGGCTTTTATACCATCTCCCCCTTTATCATCCAATATTATTTGTACTTCTGCATCGGGTGTGGCCTCTAAATTTAAATTAAGTTTAATGCCTGATAAATCGCTTTTGGTAATGTTATTTTTATTGGTACTATCAATTTTTACAAAACGTATATAACCATTATCGCTTACTTCGCTCGGATTTGAAAGTGGAATAATAAATTGCGTGCCTTTTTCTGTTTTTACATTAATATCAAACGTAAGAGATTCGGTTGAGCCATACATGCCAATATTGCCTGTGCAAAAAGCTTTACCATAATATATATTACTTTGCAAAGCCGTGGTGTTAAGCACCATAAATTTTTTAGCGTTTATATCAAAGTCTAATTTCATGTTTGAAAAATTATCATGAAATATATTCCCCCAAATAGTTGCCGTATTTTTATTTTGATCGGTTAAAATAATGTTTTGAAATTCTATTTGCCCCGGGTAAAGCTGAATTTTTCCTTGAGCCTCGTAAGTAGTGTTTAAATAATCTATTTTAAGGTTTTTCACCTCGTCAAGCTTAACAAGCCCACTAATAGCCGGCTTTTTTAAATTACCCTTCAGGTTTATATTACCTGTTATAGAGCCTTTATCAAAAGTAATTATGCCTTTTAAAATTGGTTGTAAAGCAGAAACCGCAAATTGATATAAATGCAAATCTACATCTATACTTGTATCTTTTATAGAAGGGTAATAGTATCCATCAAATTGGATATTATTGTATGAACTTTCTGAAATTTTGCCAAAATCTCGTTTAAAAAACCCATTTAGTGAAACCTGATTTTTAATTTTATCAAAAAAACTATTTATTTCTCCGGTACCAATTGGTGTTCCGCTCACTTGAAGTTTAGTAAACCCTAAGGCAGTTGTAAAAACAAATTTATTATACAAATCGGCACAATTTGCGGTACCGGTTAATGTACCTTGTAAATCGACACCATTTCGTTTTAAAAGAGGATTTAACTGGTTTAGTTTGAAGTTTTGAAAATCAATTAATAGTTGGTCTTTAGGGTCTTTAGAAACTTTGCCTTCTATTTTTACAAGTTGATTATTATTTGAGAAAATTAAATTATGAAAATTAATAACGCTATTTGAATCCATTGTTATTTCATCATTACTTGCCATTTGCCATAAACTATCTTCGGCATAAATTAAAAATTTACCTAAATCTAAATTGAAGCTGTTTTTGGTAAATAATAGTTTGCCATCAATTTCTCCTGAGTTTTTACGTTGTGAATTATTATTCCATGTAAGTAAAAAATCGGATTTATTATTTGCCGCGTGTGTTTCAAAATTAAAATTGCCAATGTATATACTATCTGTTAAATCAACTTGCCTAAAACCTGTGTTAAAGTAAACTTGATTATTAGTTGTACTTATGGTAAGAAACCAATCTTTAACGGGGATTTTATCATATTCTATTTTATCAGACAAGCCAGTAACCATAAGCTTATTATTTTGCGCATTAAATGTGCCTTGTACCATACTTCCATTGCTAATTTGCAAGGGGATATTAAAAAAACGCGAAACAGGTTCAATATTTTTTATCCTCACTTTAAATGCAAGTTCATCTGTATTTGATTTTTGTTTTTTACTTTTATTCTCTGCCGGGAAAAATAGCGGGAAGTAATTATGCAAAAAATCTTCGGTGCTTCTTTGCAACGTGTTTATTTTAAATTTACCAGTAACTTCTGCATCAACTACAGATGAAATCATTTGCAGATTATTTCCGGTTTCATTTTGTACAAGAATAAGGTCTGTATTTTCAAGTGTTACAAGTCCGTTAGATTTTATAAACTGAATTTTATCTGCCCGTAATGTTCCGTTTACATCGTCTATTGTGTTTCCACTGATAGAAAGCGCTATGTTGCCAGATACTACGTCTATTGAATCTGCTTTGTACAAATTACATTTAAATAAATCAAGTTTTTTTATGTTAGCTGTAAATTGTGCTTGTGGTATTTTTTTTGTAAAATCTATATTTCCTATAAAATCGAAAGTGGCATTGGTGTCCTTAGCCGTAATATTTCCATTAAACTGTTTCTTTTTTACATTGCCATTTATATCTAAATTATGATATGTGTACTCGTTAAACTGTACTGATTGAATTTTACCATCAATTTCTTCCTCCAGAGTGTTTAACTCGGTCCCAGTTCCGTTAATTTTTGCGTTTAATGAAATCTCGCCTATATTTTTCGCACCTAAAAAACTTCCTACATTAAATTTATCTGTTTTAAAATCTCCACTATAAGCAAGCTCTTTATTGGGTAGTGTGTTCATTGTAGCATATGCAGTAACTTGCCCTAAAGCAGTATTAATAGTGCCATTTATCAATAAATCATTAATAAATCCTTCTGCTTTACCTTTAAAGTTAATTATGCCCAGTTTATTTATATTTTCAGGAATGGTGATTTTTTGATTTGTTTTAAACGGATATGTTGGAATTTGCTTTAAATCATAATAATAAGTTGAAAGATGTTGGGCATCTATTTTTATCAATGTTTTATCTAAATCGGGTAAATCAGTTATAATTACGTGGCCTTTAAAGGAAGTGCGATTAAGTAACGAAAAGGATAAATTATCTGAACTTAAATTATCAATGCTCCCCTTAATATATCCGTTTAAAAATATTTTTTGATTTAAGCCTTCTAACTCTTCGGCAAAATAAGCAATATCAGAAAACCCAACATAGCTACTATCAAGAAAATTGGCATGCATGTCTACCGCATGAATGTAATTACTATAGTCATCAAACGAATCCGTAAGCATACGGTAGTAACCATGAATATAACTATTTGCTGTAATTAATAAAAGGTTATCTGCTTTAATATTTTGTGGACTTATAGTAGCTTCTGTATTTAATTTTTTTATTACGATACCTGATTTTTCGTTGGCAGATAAATCATCTATTTTTACTTTAATAGAATCTCCTGCAATTTTTATATTCGAAAACTTTGCAAAAACATTACTTACTTCTATATCCTGAAAATCTATTCCGTAGGCAGGTTTATATTTATTATCTGCATCTTTATACACAAACCGAACGTTGCTTAAACTTAAATTTCCGTAACCTAATTTAAAATCGGATGGAGTAGATTTTGTTGTTGTTTTTGGGCCTGCAAAATAATCTGCTATAAACTGAAAATTTAAACCTTTCTCTCCTTTGTAATAAATAAGTTTACAAGTAATTCCATCTAACTCAGTTAAATCAACCTCCAGCTGTTTGTTTTTTAGACTATAGAATTTTATTTTACAACCAATTTTATCTCCATACAAAAGTGTATCACGGTGTAAATCCTCTACATAAATCCCTTCAAGGTTAATTGTCTTTAAAAAATCAATATTAATGGCTTTAATATCAATTTTTGTTTTTAATTTTTTTGATAAGTATGAGGATGCTTCTTTACCTAAATAGGTTTGTACTTTTGGCAGCTGAAGCAAAAAAAACAGGCTAAGTACCAAAATAAGCAGCACCAGCAATGTAATTTTTACACTGCGCCAAATAAATCTGCTAACTTTACCAAGCGTTTTCAAAGCACTTCAAATTTAATCATAAATTGCAAGAACCCGTATATATACTTGGCATAGAATCAAGCTGTGACGACACCTCAGCGGCTATTAGTTGCAATCAGGTTATGTTAGCTAACGTAGTTGCTACGCAAGATATACATAAGAAATACGGTGGCGTGGTACCTGAATTAGCCAGCAGAGACCATCAAAAAAACATAGTGCCCGTAGTTGACGCAGCGTTAAAAAAAGCTAATATTAGTTTAGCACAAATTAACGCCATTGCTTTTACACGCGGACCAGGACTTATGGGTTCGTTATTAGTTGGCTCTTCGTTTGCAAAATCGTTATCGCTTGCATTAAATGTTCCGCTAATAGAAGTTAACCATATGCAAGCACATATTTTAGCTCATTTCATTGAGAGTGAAAATGGTTTTCCTGAATTTCCTTTTTTGTGTTTAACGGTTAGTGGCGGGCATACACAAATTGTAAAAGTTACTGATTATTTAAGCTTTAAATTGTTAGGCGAAACTCAGGACGATGCTGTTGGTGAAGCTTTTGACAAGGCTGCGAAAATTTTAGGACTACCCTACCCCGGCGGACCACTTATAGATAAATACGCCCAACAGGGTAATGCAAAAAAATATAAGTTCCCTTTAAGTAATATGGCTGAGTTTAATTACAGTTTTAGCGGTATAAAAACTGCCTTTTTATATTTTATACAAGAGCAAACTAAGCGCAATGTAAACTTTATTGAAGAAAATTTAGCGGATATATGCGCATCTTACCAAGCTTGTTTGGCTGATAGTTTATTTAAAAAATTGTTGGATGCCGCGCAACAACATAAAATAAAAACCATTGCTATTGCGGGTGGAGTATCGGCCAATTCATTACTACGTAAACGTTTGTTGGATTTACAAACTGATAAAAATTACAAAATTTTTATTCCACCCTTTGAGTACTGTACTGATAATGCAGCTATGATAGCCGTTACAGGCTACTTTAAATATTTGCAAAAAGATTTTTGTGATTTAAGCACTACGCCACAAGCGAGGTACTCGTTGTAATTCTTCGATTTAATAAGGAGACTGCTTTCTTACTATTTTATAAAATAGTTTTGGAAAAAACCTTTTTATATATACTATTAAAATTTCTTTTCCGCCAATTAAAATTTCTTGCTTATTAGTTTCTATTGCAATAAGAATTTTTTTAGCACACTCATCGGCTGTCATAGCATCTACATGGCTTTCATCCATTTTGGCATGCTTGCTTCCATCAGCCAATATAGCATTGTTTGATATGTTGGTTTTAATTTTTCCGGGACAAACTAATAAAACCTGTATGTTGTTTTTTTCAACTTCTAATCGTAATGATTCAAAATAACCATGCAAAGCATGCTTGGCAGCTGAATAAGACGAGCGCAAATAAAACCCAAACTTACCGGCAATGCTGCTAACAACTGTAATTTGTCCGCTTCGCTGTTTTATCATAATAGGTAACACGGCTTTAGCTAAAGCAACTTGCGCAAAATAATTTATTTCGAATAAATTTCTTTCGGTTTCAGTGGTTGTAACAATAGCCTCCCCACGCTGACTCATGCCTCCGTTATTAATTAAGACATCTATTCTATTAAATTTTTGAATGATTTGTTGCACATAACTATCCGCCTTACCGGTGTCAGCCAAATCAAATGGAATAACTAAATAATTTTCAGGAGTTAAGTTTGCTTTTTGTGCGACGGCATGCAACGCACTTTCGTTACGAGCAGAAAGTATAATTTTTGCACCCTGCTTAGCAAGTTCAAAAACTAAAGCCCCTCCAATTCCTGAAGAGGCTCCTGTTATCCAAATTACTTTTTTGGAAAAATAAGCGTGAGACATATATTTTAATCTACTTACTCTCTGCAAGTTCTTCAACGCCTTCTAAAACGGCGTCGTAAAACTCGTTGTAAGCCTGCACATATTCAGTTTCAGTTTTGTAACCAAGCATTAATTTACCCGATTTTTTAGCATGTTTAACTAATTCAGGATTAACCTTTTCGCTACCTAAAATTATACCATCGCTATAATCAATAGCCAGTTTACAAACATTTAAATAAGTTGGGTCATTAACTTGTTTTACATCTTTTGCAGTAATGCCATCAAAAACAAGTTTGTTAGCCACTCCTTTATCTAAAGTGCCGGCAAATTCGTCCTGCTCATATAATGAGAACACAACCTTAGTATCGGCAAACATTGGGTTATCATTAAATGCTTTTTTAATAAATAATGGCATAAAACCTGTAAACCAACCTTGGCAGTGAATAATATCGGGCTGCCAGCCAAGTTTTTTAATGGTTTCTACTACGCCGCGAACAAAAAATATAGCTCTTTCATCATTATCATCAAACGGTTTGCCTTTTTCATCCTTTAAAACGTGTTTACGGCTAAAGAAATCATCATTATCAATAAAATAAACCTGCATACGTGCTGATTGTATAGAGGCTACTTTAATGATTAATGGGTGATCGCTGTCGCTTATAATGAGGTTCATACCGCTTAAACGAATTACTTCGTGTAGTGAATGCCTACGCTCATTAATGTTTCCATATCTTGGCATAAACACACGAATTTCCTTGCCTTTCTCTTGAATGGCTTGCGGTAAATGGCGTGAAGTTTTGCTGATATGAGTTTCCTCCAGATAAGGGAAAATCTCTTGTGATACGAAAAGAACTTTAGCTTTTTTCTTCATAAATAATTTTATGTTATGAGTAAGTGTACTACAAAATTAATAAAAAAAAATCCAATTTTCAAAGTCTTATTATAGATTTGTTGCTTTTTAGATGATTATTTGCAAAACGATACAAGAAATCAGGGATTCTGTGGATAAATTAACATCTACCGGAGGGCAAATTGGTTTTGTGCCTACTATGGGTGCTTTACACAAAGGTCACATATCTTTAATAGAGCAAAGTAAAAAGACTTGTAAAGTTACTGTTTGCAGCATTTTTGTGAACCCCAATCAGTTTAACGATAAAGGCGATTTAGCCCGTTACCCTCGTACACCTGAGGCCGACATCAAAATGCTGGAAGATGCAGGTTGTGATATTGTGTTTATGCCATCGGTAGAGGAAATTTACCCAAAAGATGATACTCGTGTTTTTGATTTTGGGGTAATTGATAAGGTTTTGGATGGTGCGCATCGTCCAGGGCATTTTAATGGTGTAGCGCAGGTTGTAAGCCGTTTATTCGATATTGTAAAACCCAATAAGGCTTTTTTCGGGCTAAAAGATTATCAGCAGGTTTTGGTTATTAAAAAAATGGTAGAACAATTACATTTTAATATAGAAATTGTTGCCTGCGATATTTTAAGAGAACCCGATGGTTTGGCTATGAGTAGTCGTAACACCTTATTAAGCGCAGAAGAAAGAAAAGCAGCCTCATTAATTCCTAAACTGATGCAGGAAGCTAAAATGTTAAGCAAATCTGTTCCTTTAGCGGATGTAAAGAATAAATTGTTAGCTGAAGTAAGTACCAACCCATTACTTAAAGCCGATTATATTGAATTTTGCAATGCAGATACATTGCAAACTATAACTGATATAAATGCTCAAAAAACTATTTGTCTGGCAGCAATATTTTCAGGCAAAATACGCTTAATAGATAATCTGTTTATTAATTGACCTCCTTTAAAAAAATACTGGTTGTGCAAACAGCTTTTATTGGTGATGCTATATTGGCAAGCGCCTCGTTGGAGTCTATACATAAAAAATTCCCACGGGCTGAGCTTCATATTTTAGTTAGAAATGGCAATGAGGCTTTGTTTGAAAACCATCCTTATTTAAAAAAAGTTTGGGTTTGGAATAAGAAAGAAAACAAACTACGAAACCTTTTTAAGTTAATATCACAAATACGTAAAGAGGGTTTTGACTGGCTTATAAACCTACACCGCTTTGCCAGTTCGGGAATTATAACGGTTTTATCTAAAGCAAAAATTACGGCGGGTTTCAATAAAAACCCTTTATCGTTTTTATTTACGTATAGAGTTAAACACATTATAGGCAATGGCTCGCATGAAGTACAACGAAATCATTTGTTACTTAAAAAATATATAGATACCGATTTTTCTAAGCCAAAGTTATATCCTTCTATAACTAATACTGAAAAAGTAAGTCAATATAGTAAGCAACCGTTTATTTGTATGGCGCCTGCATCAGTATGGTTTACCAAGCAATTGCCTAAACATAAATGGGTTGAGCTTTGTATTTTAATACCAACTGACACCATTATTTATTTATTAGGAGCAAAAGGTGATGAAGCTCTGTGTGAAGAAATTAAAAGTGCATCAAAACACACAAATATTGTTGTGCTATGTGGTAAATTATCTTTGTTAGATTCTTGTGCTTTAATGGCTAAAGCTAAGATGAATTATGTAAACGATTCTGCACCGTTACATTTAGCCTCTTCGGTAAACGCAAATGTTACCGCTTATTTTTGTAGTACGATAAAAGAATTTGGTTTTTATCCCCTATCAGATAATTCTAAAACGGTAGAAGCCATTCCTGCCCCACCCTGTCGTCCTTGTGGTTTGCATGGGTATAAAGCTTGTCCGCAAAAGCACTTTAAGTGTGGTAATGATATTGTGATAGAGATTTAACTCTTAACAGTATCCTTTAATTTTATAAACTAACCAGCCGGTTATTTCGTGCATTAGCAGGGTACTTTCTTCTAACATTTCGGGATCTGGTATAAATAAATGGTCTATATCAAATTTACGCGGGCCACTATATCTATCGGTTGGGTAAACAACAATGTTTTTTATTCCTGCTTTGTTGAAGCATCCTATGGCTCGTCTTAAATGAAAGGCTGATGTTATAAATAAAGTCGAATCCTTTATATGTAAACTATCCATTAAATGCTTTGTAAATAGCGCATTTTCTCTGGTATTACGAGATTCATTTTCAATAATTATCGTCGAATCTGCATAACCGCATTTCAGTAAATATTTTTTTAAAATAGCAGCTTCTTTTTCATCCGGATGACTAATGCTACCAGACCCTCCGGTAATTATTATTTTTTTTACTTGTTTATTTCCCATTAAAGGCAACACCTGAAAAAGCCTATCGCCACTTCGCAAAAACTGAGGTTTATCTTGTCGGGCATCGTACCAGCTCATTCCTCCTAACACAATAGCATATTCATATTTTTGGGTAGGTTTTAAATCAGGGGTGGTTACTTCCCATTGGCGCATGGCTTCATCTACCAAAAATGGATTAGAAAAAACATACAATATTACAGCCGCAGCAATACATAGTTTTTTTTTACGAATTTTATCCTTTGCAAAAAATGCGATAATAGATAAAGTAAATATCCAAACCAACGGACTAATTAAAAAAGCAAGTATCTTAGAGAAAATAAAAAACATGTTGGTAAAAATAAGTAATTAGATGAAATTAAAATTGTTTCTGCGATTATTCTTTAACCTTATAACAATAAGCTGTTTTATTTGGCTATTAGTATATGCTGAGTTAGCGCTTTATTTGGTAAAGGTTTCTTATGGGCAAATAAACATGCTTTTAAATACAGAAAAAATAACTGATATTTTGCGAGATGATAAAGTAAGCCAAGAAGAAAAACAGAAAATTTTACTAATTGAAGAAATAAAAAAATACTTGGTAGATAGTTTGGGATACAAACCAACCAATAACTTTACAACTTATTTTAACCAACACAATCAACCCATTTTATGGATTGTTACTGCCTGCAAACCATTTAGTTTTGAGGCTTACGAGTGGGAGTTTCCTATTGTAGGCAAGGTTTCGTATAAAGGTTTTTTTAATAGAGAAGGTGTACAAAAAGAGTATCTTAAAATTTATGCACAAGGTTATGATGCCGACATATCTGAAGTTAGTGCATGGAGCACGCTTGGCTGGTTACCCGACCCGGTTTTATCATCTATGCTGGTAAAATCTAAAGGGCGTATGGCTAATTTATTTTTTCACGAATTATTTCACGCTACCTATTATGCCCCCAGCAGTGTTGATGTAAACGAAAATTTAGCCAATTTTATAGCCCGTAAAGCCACACTTAAATTTTTGCAAAATGACACTGTGGAATTAAATAAACTCTTAAAAACGATACAAGATGATTCTATCTATAACACCTTTGTTTTTAAAGGATACGAAACCTTAAAAGCCCTATATGCTGAAACAGAAAAGTTAGATGAACCTCAACGGTTAAAACAGAAAGAGAATACGCTTTGTAAAATTTATGAGGCAAGTTTTCATTTAAAGCTAAACTACCCAAACCGTTTTAAAAATTATTCAAAGCAAATTCTTGTTTCAAAAAATTCTTTTTTTGTAGATGCACATAGATATGACGGGCTTTCTGACTCGTTAGAGCTTATTTTTAACAAAAAATATGGGGGTAACCTAAAAAAAATGATCGAAAACCTTAAAAAGTAAAAAATATGTACATTTAAGGGCTTTTAAAAAATTTGGTTTAATTTTTAATAAGTTAGCACGACTTAAATTATTATACATATGAAAAAAATAATATCAGCACTTATTTTGTTAGTAGCCATAAGCGGCGCAAAGGCACAAACTAAAGATGAAGGCTACGAAATAAAAGTAACTATTAAGGGCATTAAAGATTCGGTATGCTATTTAACCGAATACAGATGGGAAGGTCAATATTATGTAGATACAGCCTTAGTAAAAAAAGGATCTTTTACCTTTAAGGGTAAAAAGCATTTAGAAAAAGGTTTGTATTCGATACTTAGAGCCAATAAAAGCTACATTTATTTTGATTTCCCTGTAACCGAGCAACAAAAATTTTCAATTGTGACAGATACACTTGATATGTATAAAAACATGAAAGTTACCGGTCCTTCTGTTAACGAAGATTTCAGACAGTTTGTAGTAGTTATGTCTTCTAACTACAAAGAAGCATACGATTTTGAGCAAGATGTAAAAAAACGTAAAGACCCGGATTCCACTAAACTTATTCGCGAAAATAAAACCAAACATTACGAAGACATAAAAAAATATCAAAAAGATTATTTAGCAAAAAACCCGAACACATATCTAAGCACCATTATTCGTTTGCAAAACGATGTAGAAATGCCAACTATACCAAAAGCATCGAACGGGCGTAAAGATTCTACCTGGGAATATAACTACTATGTACAACACTATTGGGATGGCATTCCCTTAAACGATGAAGGTACAGTTCATACTAATAAACTGTTTGTGAACAAACTAAAAACATACTATGAAAAAACATTGATACAGGCTCCGGATACTATTATCAAATATTCAGACTGGCTGGTGAAACAAACAGGCGGCGATAAAGAAATGTTTAAATACATTGTGTATTACATGACTAAAACCAGTGAAGACTCTAAAATAATGGGGCACGATGCCGTTTTTGTTGATATGATAAATAAATACTACCGTACCAATAAAGCTTATTGGGTAGATGAAAAAACAAATAAAAAAATAATTGAGCGCGGAGACATTTTAGAGCCGCTTTTGCTTGGCAATAAAGCCCCTGAAATGAACATGATTGATACTACAGGCGCAAAAACCATTAAAAAATTGGGAATGGATACCATTACTGATAGCGAACACCTTACTACCGTTTTTACAAATAACTACACTACGCTGCAAAAACTTTTTGTGCCGCTATACAATGTAAAAGCTGATTACACCGTTGTTGTATTTTGGGATGTAGATTGCGGACATTGCCAAAAAGAGATACCAAAACTTAAAGAAATTTACGACAAATTAAAAGCTGAAGGTAAAAGCGTTGAAGTTTATAGCGTTTACACCCATTTTGAAGTTGATAAGTGGAAGAAATTTATTAAAGACCATAAACTTGATTGGGTAAACGTTTATAACGGTGTTCACTTAATTGATTTAAAAGTTAAGTTTGACATTTACAGCACACCAAGAATATTTTTGTTAGATAAAAATAAAATAATTAAAGCAAAACAAATAAGTGCTGAACAGGTTGAAGATTTGGTAAATGCCCTTAGTAAAGTAAAATCGTAATTTTTCTATATTTAATTAAACAGCCCTTGTTCAAACAAAGGCTGTTTTTTTATTCCTAATTTTCAATTAATAGTACATTTGTAGCTATGAGTTTATTATCGGTACAAAACGTAACCAAACACTACGCCACACATGTGGCTTTAAAAAACGTAAGCATTGATGTGCCAGAGCAGTGTATATTTGGTTTATTAGGACCCAATGGCGCGGGCAAAACATCGTTGATACGTATCATTAACCAAATTACAGGTCCTGATGAAGGGCAAATTTTATTAAACGGAAAAAAACTAAACCCTGGTGATATAGTTCATATTGGTTATTTACCTGAAGAACGTGGTTTATATAAAAAAATGAAAGTGGGTGAACAAGCTTTATACTTCGCCCGCTTAAAAGGCATGAGTAAAGCTGATGCCATGCGCGAGTTAAAGATTTGGTTTGAGAAATTTGAAATGGTTAGCTGGTGGAACAAAAAAGTTGAAGAATTAAGCAAGGGCATGCAGCAAAAAGTTCAGTTTATTGTTACTGTAATTCATAAACCAAAATTATTAATATTAGATGAACCTTTTAGTGGCTTCGACCCTATTAATGCAAATCTTATTCGTAACGAAATATTAGAGCTGCGTAAACAAGGTACTACGGTTATATTCTCTACCCACAACATGGGTTCGGTTGAAGAGCTTTGTGATAATATTGCACTTATTAATAAATCCGAAAAAATATTAGACGGCTTGGTAAAAGATATTCGCAAGGCACACCGTTCAAACATATACGATATAAATTTTAAAGGAAATTTAATGGGTTTTACTAATGCCATGTGGACGGGTGCAGAATTACTTGAAAAAGCCAGCGATGGTGATATACATGATGTACGCATAAAATTAGCCGGCACCCATAAACCTAATGATTTGTTGCAAGCTGTAATGCAAGTAGCTGAAATAAACTCGTTTAAAGAGGTTATACCAAGCATGAACGATATTTTTATAGCCAAAGTAAATGCACAACAAGTTATTGGCACACAATCTAATTACACCGAATAAAAAAATATAGATGAACAAAACACTTTTAATTATTTGGAGAGAATATTTTGAACGTATCAGAAAGAAAAGCTTTTTAGTTATGTCGATACTTGGGCCTGTACTGGTAGCAAGCGGCTTTGCTTTAATGATATGGCTTGGCAACGCTGATAAAACAGAGCAAAAAGTTTTGGTTATAGATGAATCATTAGCATTTTATAAAAACCTGCCTGATAATGATTTTATACGTTTTTACTATCCAGATATAAAACTGGCTCAAGCCACTAAAGATTTTTATAAAACAGATTATACTTGCATTTTATATATTCCCTATAATGTTGCACAAAGCGGCAATGCTCCTGTAAAATTATTTTATAAAAAAACACCTGGGTTTGCTGTATCTCAATATCTACGAGATGTTATGGAGCGTAAGCTATATGAGTTTAAATTAGCTGCTAATAATATTAACCCAAACGTAATACGAAATGCCCGGCAAAACATTCAGCTCATAAACGAAAAAATTTATGAAAATGGAGATAGCAAAGAAAGTAAAACTGATGCTATTAGTGTTATAGGTTTTGTTTGCGGGCTACTAATCTTTATTTTTTTAACCATTTATGGCGCACAAGTTATGCGTAGCGTAATGGAGGAGAAAACAAACCGTGTGGTAGAAATTATAGTATCAAGTGTACGACCGTTTCAGTTAATGATAGGTAAAATAATTGGCATTGCTTTAGTTGGCATTACACAATTTTTAATTTGGATTGTATTAAGCAGTATACTTACTACAGCAGTATCAACCACCCTATTAAAAAAGATTACGGCAGATGCCGATATTCAAAAAGCACAGCAAGAAATTGTATATAAGCAAGGTAGCAGTGCTAATTTAAAAGAGTTACACAAAACAGACAGCAGGCTTGAAGCCATTGCTATGATTAATGATTTAAAAGGCGTTGATTTTACGGCTATTATAATTTGTTTTTTTCTATATTTTTTAGGGGGGTACTTGTTTTATAGTGCACTTTTTGCTGCCGTAGGGTCGGCTATTGATAGTGAAAGTGATACACAGCAATTTATTATGCCCATAACCCTGCCCTTGGTTATTGCGTATATGATGTCTATTAGTGTTATGCAAAACCCTGAGGGTAATATTGCTTTCTGGGGCTCTATGATTCCGTTTACATCACCTGTGGTTATGCTGGTAAGGCTTCCAACAGGTGTTCCGTTATGGCAATTAATTACCTCTATATCTTTACTAATTGGCGGTTTTATGCTTACTACCTGGATTGCCGGACGCATATACCGAACCGGTATTTTAATGTATGGCAAAAAAGTAAGTTGGAAAGAAATGATTAAATGGATTTCTTATAAAGCATAAATGCTAAAAAGGAGTAGTTACATAGGTTTATTGTGTTTTATTCCGTTTTTTATTTTTTGTCAAAACCATAAAAAAACCGGCGACCCTAAAAACATTTACACACGTGTTTTATTTGGTCCTGCCATTGGATTTTATGCCAACAATAATTTCCACACCTCAAATACAAGACCAGGATTAGCCTTTTATGCAGGTGCTTTAGAAGAGGCTCATTTATTTGATAATTTATATGCAAGTGCCGGTTTAGAATACCAATATTACTCTTTTGCATTTAACTCCTATTATATGCCACCCGGATACCAGCATTTGTATAACCAAAAATTTGATTATAACTATAATCTTAATGTGCAAGAAGGGCGTTTAAATCTTTTACTACGATTAACCAGCGGAACTGAATTATCAAAACCTTATACGGCTTATATAGAAGGTGGATATGTTTTGCGCTACTTAATAACCACGCAAATGAAAGTAACTTCTAATTTAAATAATGCTATTCTCTTTAATGGAACTACGCATCCTGAATTTGAAGGAACTACATTAAAAAATAGTTTTTCATCGGGGTTAAAAATAAATGCAGGCATTCAACATAATTTTTTGCGTTCGCATAAAGCCTGGTTTATACACGTTAGTTATATGCAGGGCTTGGCTCGTTTTTTAGTTCAAGAAAGTTTTACACCTGCATCTCTCTACATAAAAAGTTCGTTTATACAATTAGGCTTAGGGTTTAAGTTTTAATTATTAAAACTCGTACATATACTGTACCATAGTTGTACGTGGAGCCTCAAGTTTCATAGGACGTAACATATAAGTAACATTAAATACATTATTACACACAAGTGATATTTTTTGTTTCGGGTTTATTTTATAGCTAAGCCTTGCGTCAAAAATATTAAAGCCGTTGTGTGTGTTCCAAAAATTAGTTGCTTTAATTTGGTAAAAAAACGGGTTATTCGTCAGTGTTTCTAAATCCTGAAAAGCCTTATCTATATTTTGCATTTTACTGTAATAGCGGTAGCTCGCCCCTACATTAAATTTAAATATTTTAAATTCTATATCTGCTTTTGCCATGTGCTTATAGCGGTATTTCATTACATTACCTGCGCTGTTCAGGCTAGTACTGTTGTAACTTAATTGTGTAGGTTTATTAGGGTCGCCTCCTATAGGAACATATTGTGCATAAACATAATTGGGTGTAGTTGATACGGGGTCAACATACGTATATCCAATCAAAGTAGTTACGCCAAAATTTTTATTTGTTTCAACTGTTGAAGCAGACATGGATAAATCTAATCCATTTACTCTTGAGTTACCTGTGTTTATAAATTTAAACCCTGCAATGGCAATAGATGGATCCCACTCTCCAAACAAAAACTCGATGGTGTTTTTATAGTTTTGGCTAAAAACCGCAGCATCCAGAAAGCCTCTAAAATTTCCTATTTTAAATCCTTGTTTAAGCCCTGCTTCATAACTTACGCTTGTTTCCGGCTTTAAATCAGGATTAGGAAACACGGCAAACATACCGGCCTTAGTTGTAATAAATCTTTCTGTAATAGTAGGGTAACGGAAACCTTGTCCGCCCGATACTCTTAAAAAAGTTGATTTAAATAGTTGTATGTTCCCTCCCCCTCTAAAAATTGGTGCAACTACACTTTGCTGCGAGTTCATTTTAAAATATTCGTACCTAAAACCACCCGATAGGTTTATAATTTTCCATAACTTGTAATCTAACTGAACATAACCTGCTCTATTTTGAATAGTGTTATGTGGGGTGCCACTTGATGCGTATAATTTAGAATATGAATAAGAAAGGTTATTTACCAGCCCTCCGGTAAATGTTAGCCCTAATCCTTTAAAAGCACGTTGTAACTGATATTCTGCAAAATAGTTGGTACCGTTGTTAGATTGATTGCCGCTTATTTGATTATCAGTATGAAAAATACGCGTAATTAAACTATGACTGATTCCACTCGCGGTACTATATTTTATAAACGGATCTATATTAAAAAGACTTTGGCGTTCTAAAAATACTGCGCCCGGGTATCCTTTATTAATATTATTAGAATCGTTTAACCATGCTAAAACCATATTGGTTTTATTAAGCATGCCATTACCATTTATTCCATAATTTAAACCTTGTGTTTTTTTTGAACGATAACGTATATTAAAATTAACTCTTCCTCTAATTTTAAGCATATCGCTGTTTTTAAAGGTGTGTATAGAGTCATTAGCTGTTATATTGAATGCACTTTTAATATCGGGTGGCAGATATATAGCCGGAGGTGGGGCTTGTACATAACCTTGATCCATATTAAAGTTACCTCCCACAACTATATCTAAGTTGTCTTTTACTATTCTTGAATGTAAAAAGTTAATGTTAGCCAAACCCGGGATAGATTTATTATACCAGTTTGTTTGATCAGCAGGTGATTGCGGCAGACTATATTCACCTGAAGAAACACTAATAACTGTTTTTGGTTTACTGCGTGGATAGGCTGTTCTAATATTAATAACGCCATTTAATGCTGATGAGCCATAAAGTACGGATGATGCTCCTTTTATAACTTCTACTTGCTCAATATTTTCTACTGGAATATAACTCCATTCAGGTCTGCCTGCATCACCACTTAATAGCGGAATGCCATCTGATAAAATAGCTACCCTGCTACCAACACCAAACGTAAAACCGCTTCCTCCTCGTATTTGTGGGTCGTTGTCAATTATACTTAAACCGGGTACTTGCTCTAAAGCAGTTTCTATACTGGTGGTGTTTTTAGCTGATATTAATTTAGGTTTTAATATTTCCATAGAAACCGTTATGTCTTCTATGCGTTGGTCGAACTTACCCGAAGAAACTACAATAGTTTCTAATGATTTGGCAACGGGTTTTAAATAAATATCATTTTCGGTAACAATATTAGTAGAAATGTGTACCGAAAAAGTATAGGTTTTTAAACTTATAAAACTGCATATTAGTTGATGATAGCCAGTATCAAGTTCTAACATATAATGCCCATCTGCATCAGTTGCGGCACCTTTAGCCATGTTACCACTTAGCTGAATGGTAGCACCTGGCAGTATTTCATGTGTTTCAAAATCGTATACCACACCTTTTAAAATACCCGTTTGTTGGGCAAAGGCGCTACTTGTAATTAATGTTACAAGAAAAAATATACGATATACTCTTGAAATCATAATAAAAAGAAAAGCCTCGCAAATAAGGCGAGGCTTTTCCTATATAATAATAAATTAATCAACAATAAATTTACCGGCTTTTTGGTAAACCGAACCTGTAATTTGGTATAAGTGTAAACCCGAGTTTAAAGTTGATACATTAATTGTGTTTAGTTTATTGTTTTCTACTTTTTGAGAAGATACCAGTTTGCCTGTTAAATCATAAATCGAAAGAGTAGATTGTTCATCTGTTTTGATTGTAAAATCAACATTAAGGTTTTTATCTGCGTAAAAAACAGTAATATTATTTGGCTTAGCTGTATTAGTGCTTATGCCTACACTACTATTATATACAACTGCAATATCATCTAACCAAAATTTGCTTCCTGTAGTAGTAGTAGTTTGGTCATACGATGATGTAAAGTTTACCATAATATAAGCCGGAGTAGCTGCGCTTACATAATTAAATGGCACACTAAAACGAGTCCAAGTACTTGCAGTAACTCCTGCAGTAGATACAAATAAAGCATCCGCAATTTTGTTTGCTGTAGGATCTGGGTGATACGTAGTTGGTGTTTCAGGATCGTAGTAATCACCTGTATGTAAAATAGCGCGCACTTTACATTGTTCAGCACTGCTACCAGGTGTATATAAGTACCAACCAACAATACTATCAGGTCTGCCAATAAATACCATACGCCTATCATCGGTAGATGTGCTATAATTTACAGTACCAATGTATCCATCAGATTTAGTAAGAGAAGGGGCATCTATAACACCTGTTGTACCACTACCATTAACAGCGGTTCCAAAATAAGAAATGGTTTGTACAAGTACAGAAGCTGCTCCGCTATGAAAATTGGTAGCATCTTTAGACATTGTTGCATTAGCTAATTGAGCAATATTAGATCCTGATTTATTGGAGTACCAATTTGTTGGCTCCCCTGCAACACCCGGGCTAGCATTTCCCCAGTTTTCAAAACCTCCGTTAGTAATTTGAGTTTGAGCCAATAACGATGCAGATGCAAATACTGCCGATAATGATAACGTAATTATTCTATTCATTCTTTACTGATTTTTAGTTTAGTGTTGCAAAAGTATAATAAAAAATCTTAATGTAATACAGGTTTTTATTAGCAATAATTAAGGTTAAAGAGTTAAGTTTTTACCTATTTTTGGGGCTCTATAATTTTCAATTAAATAAATATGAAAACCGTTTTAATTACAGGAAGCACCAGTGGAATTGGCTTAGGCATTGCAAAAGAATTTGCCAAAGAAAAGTATAATATAGTTTTTAATGGTTTAGAACCCGAAGGACCTCAAATAGCTGAGAACATTGGTAAAGAATATGGCATTAAAACCATATACTCCCCAGCTAATATGTTAAAGCCTGAAGAAATTAAAGCCATGATTGAGCAAGCCATAACTACATTTGGATCAGTAGATGTGCTTGTAAACAATGCCGGTATACAATTTGTATCGGCAATTGAAGATTTTCCGGAAGAAAAATGGAATGCTATTATTGCCATTAACCTTACATCTGCTTTTCATACCACCAAACATGTTTGGAAAAAAATGAAAGAGCAAAAATTTGGACGCATCATAAATATTGCATCAGCACATGGTTTGGTTGCCAGCGAGTTTAAAAGTGCCTACGTATCTGCCAAACATGGCTTAGTTGGTTTTACTAAAACTATTGCTTTAGAGGGCGCTCCGTTTAACATTACAGCAAATGCTATTTGTCCGGGCTACGTAAAAACTCCTTTGGTCGAAAAGCAAATTGCTGACCAAGCAAAAACTCATAATATACCCGAAAGTGAAGTTATAAGTAAGATAATGCTTGAAAAACAAGCTGTTAAAGAATTTGTTAGTGTAGAATCGTTGGGTAAATTAGCTGTATTTTTAGCTGCTGATAGTGCTAATACATTAACAGGTACAGCTATACCGGTTGATGGCGGTTGGAACGCTCAATAAATGCTTTTTACCTATTTTTAACCCCGTATAATAACTAACCCATTTTTACGTTATACAAATTAATACAACGATGATTAAAAAACTATCTGTATTTTTAGTGGTGCTGTGCGTTTTTTTAGGATGTTCTAAAGACCTCCATGTACAGATTCCATCCTATATTCAAATTAATGATTACCACGTTAAAACAAGTAATACACAAGGCACCAGTAACCAAAATTTTACTGATATGCTGGTATATGCCAATGGCCAAATATATGGCACCTATCCTTTAGGTGCTAAAATACCGGTTTTAACCAGCGGACCAACCAGCTTTATAATTAGAGGTGTTGTTAGAATGAACGGCTTAGATCTTTTACGTGCAGATTATGAAGTAATGAAGGGCTGTGATACTATAATAAATGTAACACCCGGACAAGTTACCAATATTAAGCCTGTATTTGAGTATTTTACTACAGCACAATTTGATTGGATAGATGGATTTGGCAGTAGTGCTACTGATAGTTGTAGTGGCTCTTCCTGCGGTGCTTTAGAAGCGAGTTATACCGGGCATACTGAAACTGCAACTACTTATAGCCCCGGTTTTGGAGGAACAGGTTATTGCCTTGCCTTAAGACCAAATGATACTATTTACGCTTCCGTGAGATCGAAATTTGCTGTAGGCCTTCCTGCCGGAGGGGTTGGAGTTTATATGGAGCTTAACTATCAAAGTAATGTAATTATTCAGGTTTATATTTCAGGTGATGGAGGTGTAACTCAAACTGATTGCGGGGGCATTTACCCATCTGCTACTTGGGCAAAAATGTATTTAAATTTAACTGAGCAGGTTAGCACGTTACAATCTCAATCAGGCTATATTATTTATTTTGTAGCTTCTTACGATGGGAATTCTAACGACCAAGCTCTTATAGACAATATAAAAATTGTTACTGCAGCTCCATAGTATAAATGAATAAAAGAACTCAAGCTATAAAGTATTTTCTCTGCGATTTTTTTGCCGCAGTACTGGTTTGGGTTTTATTTTTCAGCTACCGCAAAATATATATAGAGCATGAGTGGGAGTGGTATCAACATTTATTTAGCAATAAAAAATTTTATATAGGCTCTATTTTTATACCTATTTGCTGGGTAGTAGTATATTATTTGCAAGGCACCTATCATGAACCTTATCGTCGTTCGAGGCTTATTGAGTTTGTGCAAACGCTTTACACAACCTTATTAGGTGTACTTATTTTATTTTTTGTACTACTGTTAGATGATAACATACAATCGTATAAAAATTATTATAAATCGTTTGCGGTACTTTTCTCGCTTCAGTTTTTATTAACGGCCATTCCAAGGTTTATCATATCAAGTGCTACCAATCATAAGATTCAGAAAAGAAAAATTGGTTTTAAAACACTTATTATTGGAAGTAATGAAAATGCCTGGAATATTTTCAATGAAATTCAAAACCTGAAAGAAGGTAATGGGAACTTATTTACAGGCTTTATTCATATTGATGAACGCAATGGATTTTCAGAAAAATTAATTGAGAAAGTACCTCACCTGGGCGAATTAGCTGACTTAGTAAGTGTTATTAAAAAATATAAAATTGACGAAATTATTATAGCTCTTGAATCGAGCGAACATAATTATATCCAAAAAATATTAAATGATACTATAGACGTAGATATACGCATAAAATTAATTCCCGGTGTTTATGATATTTTGGCAGGTTCAGTAAAATTTACCTCTGTTATACAAGCTCCATTAATAGAGTTAAATAGAGAAATAGCACCCCGCTGGCAAATTAATGCCAAACGCATTTTTGATGTTTTATTTTCGTTTTTCGTACTAATTGCTTTTAGTTGGTTATTTATTATACTGGCCATTATGGTTAAACTTAGT